>SDBT01005786.1_pt1 | contig 20690 bp, 17 predicted proteins | sample 2277101 | NCBI WGS metagenome assembly SDBT01 (sample SAMN10404973, study PRJNA504765) | marine sediment metagenome | isolation source: marine sediment core GS10_PC15, 103 cmbsf | place: Arctic Ocean: Southern Knipovich Ridge | collected 2010 | reverse complement strand
CTTTTAGATAGAATTATTAAAGAGACAAAAACAGATATCCAAGGAAAAGAGCTTTATAAAATTGAATATGGTTATGATCTAGATGGAAATAAAAATAAAATCATCAAATATATCGAAAACAAACAAGCTGTAGATTTTTTTGAGTATGATCCATTTGGAAGAATAACTTTGTATAAAGTTGCTTTAGGAAACGCTACTAAAACAATTTTTGAAGAAAATTATACAAATAAAATTAATCAAAAAGTTCTAAAAGAAATGATTATTAATCCAAAAGGAATTAAAACTGTAAAAATTTTTGATGCATTTTCAAACTTATCTAATAAAAGTATGCTTGATGCTGAGGACAATGTAATTTTATCTTTAAATAATTATTATGATTCAAATTTTAATCTTATAGAGCAAAAAAATCACATCTACGAAGATATAAATTATAAAAAGAATGCCATAACAACTTATGAATATAATAGTGATAATTTAGTTAAAAACTTAACTAGAGCTTATAAAACAAAAGATGAAAGAAGCACTAGTTATGAATATACTCCTGATGGAAAAATCAAACTAAAAATCCTACCTGATAATACTTATCTTTATTATACATATAATCCACTTGGATATTTAGAAACTATAAAATCATCGGATGGTACAACTGATCAGTATTTTGAATATGACAAGTTAGGATGGTTAATATTTGCAAAAGATTCAGTTCAAAAAAATGAAATTTCAAGAAAATTAGACTCTTTTGGGAATATTTTAAAAGAAACTATTAAGACTGAAAATAATATATCTAATCCATTATTTACAGAAAAAACTTATGATAATTTTAATAGACCAATAAATATAAAACTTTTTAATAATGGCTATGTAAAATACTCATATGACCCTCTATATATTAGAAAAATAGATAGGTATTCAAATTATGATGAGTTGCAGTATTCTCATAGTTTTGATGAATTTGATTTAAGTGGTAATTTAATAAAAGAAAATCTTATCCATAATCATGGAGAAGCTTCTTATAGAAGAGATTTAAATGGAAAAGTTTTAGAAATAAAAAATCCTTATTTTTATCAAAGTTGCGTATATGATGAAGTAAAAAATTTAATTAAAACTACTAAATCTTTTGAAAATAATGATTTAGAACTAATTAATTATTCATATGATAGTTTTGATGAGATTATAAAAGAAAAATCTAACAATTTTGAACATAATTATTTATATGATTCTAATCTTAATAGAGTATCGAAAGATAAAGATGCGTCTATAATTAATGATTTAGATGAGCTTGATCAGATAAAAGATATAAACTTAACATATGATAAAAATGGCAATATAATTCAAAGAGAATCTTCTAATGAAAGGATAAGTTTTACCTTTGATGCTTTAAACAGATTAGTAAAAAGTAAAAAAGAAAATATCGATATAGAATTTACTTATGATGCTTTAGGCAGAAGAATAAGTAAAAATGTTATAGATAATAATTGGTTTGGAAATTCATACATTGAAAATTATCTATATGATGGAAATTTAGAAATAGGAGCTTTTGATTTAAATGGCAACTGTAAAAATTTAAAAATATTAAGTTTTTATCCAACTAGGTCAATATCTAAACCCATAGCTATAGAGATCAATAGATCAGTATATCTTCCTATAATCGATGTTCAGGGAAATATTATAAAATTAATTAGCAGCTGGGGTTTTACAAAAGAAGAAAACAATTTTACTAGTTTTGGGGAAAGTATTGATAAAGAAGAAATTAGTTTATTAAATCCTTGGAAATATCAGGGAAAAAGATTTGATTCTGAGTTGAATTTAATATATTTTGGAAAAAGATATTATGATCCAATCCTTGCTAGATGGATAAGCACAGACCCAATTGGCTTTGAAGATAGCTTGAATCTTTATCAATATGTAAAAAATAATCCTTATAAATATATTGATCCTAATGGAGAAAATGTGCTTGGATGGTGTCTTGGAGTAGGAGAAATGCTTCTAGGAGGAACGTTAATGGTAACAGGGGCTTTTATAGAAATTGGTTCATTTGGAACTTTAACTGTTGCGGTAGGATTTCAAGAAGCTGCAGGTTTATCTTTGATAGGGCATGGTTTTTCTCAGGCGATGATTCATAGTAGAGATATCTCTTTTTCTTCTAGCAAAACTATTGAATCATCGATAGTAATGTGGGAAAACTCTACAGAAACAAATGAAAAAAATAATCCTTTTGAAGGTCCTGTAGATGAAGATGTCTTTATTGGAGATGCTGAAGGTAATATTATACCTGTACCAGAGGGACATCAAATAAGTGGTAGTAAAGATGGTAAATGGATTCAAGTAAAAGACAAAGATGATAATCAAACAGGAGTAAGAAAAGATGGAGGCCATCCTCCCAGTCCCGTTCATAAAGATCCTAGAGCTTGGCAACCTCATGGTCATAGGCCTGCCATTTCGAATCCAGATGGAACTCCTTGGTTACCTATTCTATAAAAATAGAGGCATATATGATAAAAAATGAAAAAGAGGACAATAAATTTACCTATAATGATTTAATAAGAATAAAAGCAGAAGCTCCTAAATTTTATTTTCCAGAAAAAATAGGAGTAATTTGTGGATTTACAAAAATTAAAACACAAAAATTGGTTGATAAATATAAATCAGAAATAGGTAATTGGGTTTATATCGTAGAATTTGAAGATGGTAATTCTATTGAAATACCTGAAAAATATTTAGAACAATATAAAGAATAAATAAATATATTTTGAGGTATTATCAAAAGTTATGTTTTAGAAGTTTTGCTAGAAGATCATGATCAATATGTAAAAAATAATCCTTATAAATATATTGATCCTAATGGTGAAAATGTGCTTGGATGGTGCCTTGGAGCAGGAGAAATGCTTCTAGGAGGAACGTTAATGGTAACAGGGGCTTTTATAGAAATCGGATCATTTGGAACTTTAACTGTTGCGGTAGGATTTCAAGAAGCTGCAGGTTTATCTTTGATAGGGCATGGTTTTTCTCAGGCGATGATTCATAGTAGAGATATCTCTTTTTCTTCATCGAAAACTATTGAATCATCGATAGTAATGTGGGAAAACTCTACAGAAACAAATGAAAAAAATAATCCTTTTGAAGGTCTTGTAGATGAAGATGTCTTTATTGGAGATGCAGAAGGAAATATCATACCTGTACCAGAAGGCCAGTGGCTTACCGGCTCGAAAGATGGAAAATGGATTCAAGTAAAAGAACCTTCTGATAACGGAAGAGGAAAACCAACGGGATTAAGAAAAGATGGTGGACATCCCAAAAGTCCCAAACATCCTGATCCTAGAGCTTGGGAACCTCATGGACATAGACCTGGAGTTTCTAATCCCGATGGAACTCCTTGGTTGCCAATTTATTAAATAAGGTAGTTTTATATGAAAGATAATGAAAAAGAAGATAATAAATTTACATGGGGCGATCCTGTTTTAGTAAAAAAAAATGCCCCACAAATTTTTCATCCAGGTGAATTTGCATCAATTTGTGGGATAGATAAAATTGTTATGGAAAAGGAAGCTAATGAATTTTTTTGTAAAATTGGAGAATGGATTTATATCGTAGAATTTGAAGATGGCAGTTCTATTGAAGTTCCTGAATGTTATTTAGAAAAATATAAAGAATAAATTTAGACACACAGGAAATTAAATATGCCAGATTTTTCAGAATTATTTATGCAATCTAAAGGAAATCCTATTGTATATAAAAATAAGACAATAGTAATGACTGATTATTTCCCTTTTAAAGAGGGAGAACAATTGAAGATTAAAATTGAAAAAACAAGTAGTGAATGGAAGCAAGGAGTAGGTATATATTTATTTGGAACAATCGAAATTGAAAATATAAAAGAAAAAGTGAAAGATAGAACTTTCTTTTTTGAAAATACAGCTCCCAAGGAAATAATAATAACATTAAGATCTGAAAAAGAAAGACAGCAACATTCCAAAAAATTACCTAAGAAGAATATTTTAGGAATAAAAAACATTTGGGATACGGGAGATGGTGTTATCCAATCTTGGCACTTTGGAGCAGCTATGATTGTTGAAGAAATAGAAAATGGTAGACGTTATTATTGTAATGACGGACATCCTGATGAAAATTTCGATGATATTGTGTTTACAGTCACAAAATTAAAATAATATATTTAAATTTTATTGTTTTTCAACAAAGATTTTTTTTTGTTTCATTGCTTTAAAAATTGTAAATGCCAAATTGACCATGAATAAAATTATCACAAATAGAACTAAATTAATGAAACAATGCTTGTTCTATATTTATTAAATTTTTTGATCATTTTTTCTTGAAGAATTAAATCGAGATCAATAAAGCCGGTTATATTTTTGAAATCACTTTTAATTCCCTGATAAATTGAAGACATAATCAAAGCTCTAATATATTGAAAAAAATAAGAATCATCAGCATTTTGATTGTCAAAAGAAATAGGAAATCCGCAATTTAAAAGATAAATATCATCACATTTCAAAGTTTCCCAAGGATTAGTAGTTTTCTTAGTTTTTTTTCTAAAATGGACAGCATCAAATTCTCTATCGGAAGATGAAAGGCTTGCTAATACAACACCTTTTTTAAGATGTTTATGTAGTTTTTTGGGTAAAGATGTATTTCCACTGCATCCAATTATTAAATCTGCTTTTTTAAGAACGTTTATTAACTCCAAGGGATTTATATCTGATCTTTCTTTGATTTTATCATATTTTATTGTGGAATATTTGTTTTTTAAGGAATCATAAAGAGTTGCTCCTATATCTCCATTTCCTAAAATTAAAATGTTTGAAACTTTTAATTTAAGGGTACTAAGCTGGTAAAATATTTTTTTTATAGCATTATCTATTACTCGTTTAGTTTCAAAAGCTAATTTTCCTTTTGATCTGGCCATATTTATAATTGGAATATTTATTTTTTTTTCTTTTAAGATATTGTATCCTGAAGATGTTTGCTCCATAGCGACAATATTTGAAAAATCGCTTATATGATTAGGTAATGCTTCTAAAAGTTTTCCTCCATCATCTAGTATAATAATTTTCTTATATTTGGAGCTTTTAAATATATGCTTTCTTTTTTCCAAAAATTGAACAATTTTTTTATTATATGTTATGTCATATGCTTCATGAGAATTGAAATTCAAGCTTGTTTTGCAAACATCGATTTCTTCCTTTTTCATATTATGAAAAGTTTTAAGATCAGTTGAATATGATTTTCCTAAAAGAGATAGATTTTCTTTTTTCAAACCTTTTTTGAAAAGAGCATTAAACATTAGAAAGGTAGATGGTAAAATATGTTGAACTCCAATTATATAACAATCTTTTAATTCTATATCATCAAATAATTCACTTGCATATTCAATCATTGGTAAATCCATAAGATTTTCCTTTTATATAGTTAAATATTTTTTTTTAACTACATTTTAAAGCATTTATTATTAATTGCTTTAGCTAATAGTTCTTCAAAAAAGAAACCTATAATAGCGCCAATAGCTATTCCAACTCCACTTGCTAAAACATATCCTACTAACATACCGCCAATTATAGCAATTGCTTTAGGAAAGAATCTTAATGAAAAGATATTATTTTTCAAATATTTTTTTATATTATTCATATTTATTATCCTTGTTTATTTTTTAAAAAAAAAGTAATTTTAATTAAAAATTAAATTAATAATACTACTAATTCTGTATAAAATCAATATAATAATTAGTTGCTTGTAAAATAATATTTTTAATAATATAAATAAATTTAAAAGAGGTTTATTTTGAATGTCTTAGAAAGTAAAAAAAATATTTTAATTATTATTTGCTTAATATGTTTTTCAATGGGATTGGCTTGGACTGTGCTGCCCACAATATCTAATTTGATTATTAACAACGCTCAGATTAATTCTCAAGTGACAGAATATCAATATTCTATAATAACTTTTTCTTTGGTTTGTGCTGGGTTGCTATATTCTATAATTGCGGGAATTTTTGGACAAATAAAAGGGTTAAAAAAAGTTTTATTATCAGGGGTAGTATTTTGTAGTCTAAGTATGTTTATTTATACAATTAGCTATTTCATCTCTTCTCAAATATTTATGTTATTGCTATTAGGCCAGTTTCTATTAGGTATAGGAATTACTTCCATTTTAACGTCTTTGACGGCTTATCTTTTTATACTTATACCTAAAGCTACTGCAATGACTTTAACAGGCGTTTTTGCATCTATAAATCTAGGGTCATTTAGTTGTCCGATATTTTTTAACTTAATTAATGCTAATAGATGGGGAATAAATAGCTTAATTATAGCTGTTTTTCAAATTATATTATTTTTGGTAGCGATTAAGATAATACCCAATTTAGTTAATCCATATGTTAAATCTCAAAAAAATAAAATAAATTTATTTAAGATAAAAAACTTTTTGTTTTGGTCTTTTTTTCTTATAATAATTTTGTATTCAATTTGTGAATTAACATTTACGTATTGGGGAATAATTTATTTACATAAAGACAAAAACTTTTCAGTAAATCTTTCTAGATATAGCTTATCTTTTTACTGGGCTTCTGTTGGTTTATCTCAAATTAGCATTTGTTGGTTATTAAAATATATTAAACCGAAATATATTTATCGTAGTTTGCCAATATTTATGATATTAGGTTTTTGGGGGATGTATAATTCAAATTTTTTAACATCAGTTATTTTATCATTTGTAATTGGTGGAATTGGCATGTCTGCTTTCATTGCAATTACAATGAATTATGTTGAACATGATTTTAAACAAATAGCTGAAATCGCTTCAGGTATAATGTTTATGGGTTATTTTCTAGGTTATATTTTAGGATCTTTGTTTATTGGTCAAATCATAAGATATATAAACTTATCAACTATTTTTTTACTAATGGGGTTTGTGTCTAGTTTAATTTTAATATATACATTTTATTTAATAAAAAAATCTAAAAAGATTTAATTTTTTGATTAATCTTTGTGTTTAGTCTTAAATGGAGGATGCTTTATCAAATAATGTATCCAAATGCTTAAAAGAATTAATAAAACAACTGTAATTGCGCTTAGCCATTTATGTATAAAATAGAGATAAAACCCTAAACTGCCTAATCCCGTCATAAGTAAACATAAAACAAAATATGCATAGAAAATACCATGAAATTTTTCCGGATCTATTACATCATTATGTAATTTAATTAATAAATGGTGGGATTGTCCCATTTCAGGGTATTTATTTTCAATTTTAAATACTTCTTGCCAAATAGATTCTATTAATCTGTGATAAACACCAGCATCCAAAAACCATAACAAAAAAATTCCTTGAGCCGTTAGAAGCGAGATAAATAAAATTATTAAAAAAACATTAACATTAAGAGCTTTTTCAAAACCTGAAATCACATATCCAATGCCAATGAATGCAGAAATCATCCATGTAATAGCTAAGCCTTTATATTTATTCTGAATAGAATTATAATGATCTTCATATGCCAGTAAAGTGGAGTATACACCAAAAGCTATAGATTCAGGGTCATCTTTAATTTCTATTATTTCATGATCTGTTGGTGAATGTCTATTGACATTTTCGTTATTGTTATCTTGAGAAAATATGTCCATAATTATTCTAAATAATTTATTTTTTTCATTAGATCACTTATCTTGTTTGTTTTTTTCTTTATTATAAATGAGATTAAAAATAATAAAGTTAACATAATTACCAAAATTGTGATTGAAACAATAGGTATTTTATGTACTGAATAAAAATCATAACTCATAATGCATCCGATCGTTAAAATAATAGTATTTATGCAGCCGATATAATAAAAAGCTACATTAGATGGATGATCCTTTTTGTGAACACTAAAAAGCATGTTGTGATGTACTTTAGGAAGAAAATCAAAGTCTTTTTCCATTCTAAAAGCCTCAGCAAAATTGCTGACTAATATTTTTTCATAGAATTTTAAATCAACAAACCAAATTGTAATTAAAGTTGAAATACCAATTATAGAAATCATTAAAGTAGCAGCTGTACGTTGAAATGGAAAGCTGAATGTTTTAAAAGAGTATATAAATCCAATAGCAGCAATTGAACTTAATAAGATTGTGGATGAAATCAATCGAAAAAATGTTTGCATAATATCGAAATGTTTAATTTCTTTAATGAAATTACAATACATTCCATATCTGATTAATGTTTTACTAGGCTTTTCTTTTTCATCCATATCATTACCTTATAAATATTTATACACGGTATTTAATTTATAAGTAAATTGCAAATTGACTTTTTTATGTATTTAAGCAATATAAAAGATAATAAAACTAAATGAAAAAAAATGAAAGTTGTTACTTTATCAAGTGAAAATCTAGATGATCTGATATTGCAAGGGATAGATCATATTAATAAAAAAGGAATTTATCTTAAAACGAGAGTTGGAGATGCTCAACAAGCATATAACGTTAATTATGTTTTAAAAAATACTAAAAATAGACTCCATTGTTTAAGAGCTCCTATTTCAATAAGATATTTTGCTAGGGAATTAATAGCATATTTTAATGGAATCCAAGATATCGATCAGGGTCTTTTAAAAGCATCAAAATATTGGAAAAAAGTTGCTGATGAAAATGGTAAGATTAATTCGAATTATGGACATTATGTTTTTTATGAAAAAAACAATGAAATCACTCAATATGAATGGATTGTTAAATCTCTTATAAAAGATATTTATACCAGACAGGCAGTAATAAACATTAATCAATGCTATCATAAAAACTTTAATACAAAAGATTTTCCCTGTACTATCTCTTTGATTTTTTATATCAAACAAAACATTTTGTATTGTGTAGTTTATTCAAGAAGTACGGATGTTTTTTTTGGTCTTCCATATGATCTAGGATTTTTTTCTTTTGTGCATGAATTAATTTATAAAGATTTATTACAAAGAGAATCAATCTTATTCAAAAATTTAAAGCTGGGCTCTACTTCCATTCAATGTATTTGTACTCAAATATATTCAATGACTCGAGAAAAAGCTTTAAATTTATTAAAGTATAAAAAATCTAATTTTCCTAAGTTTGAGATGCCTGGTATCGATAATGCAAAACAAGTTTTAGAGGATATATATAATCAAACCTCGCATTCAGAAGTGATGAAGTGGATATATCAAAATGCAAAATAGTTTTTTTATATTAATATTTTTTATAATATGACAAATAATAAATAAAATTTGAGATGTTTTTATGCAAGAAGAAAGTAGCATTTTAGAAAAAGCTTTTGATCATCTTTCAGCAGTTCCTTTTCTCAGGAAAATAATGAAAAACTTATGGATGATTTCCACTATATTTTTGGGATTAATGATCCTGATTGAAATAACAAGCATAAAAATGAATAAAATTAAATTTAGAAAAGATTTTTTAAAAACTATAAGTTTATTTATTTTAATTAATTCTTTTTTCGCTAGAATATTTTTTTTATGGGATAAAAGAGAAAAAAAATTAAAGCTTAAAAAAAAGAAATAAGAAAATTTATTTACTAAATGCACAATAAGAAATAAAGATAATCAGTTTGATTTTGAAATGTTTTTTTATCATATCAATAGGTTTATTGATTAGGAAAAGTTTTTTTGTGATTTAAATATAGAGTTTTGATAGATTTTAAAAAATATACATTTTAATTTATACAATTAATGGAGCTGTTTCACTTAATTGTTCTAAGCTTTTTGATAGATATTCTTCAAGATCATAGTCATTAATCTCTGCTTGCTTTTTAATATCTTGGATATTTTTTTGATTTTCATATAATTTGAGAAATTTAGCTACTTCTAATAAAGAACTTTTATTAAAAATATTTATCAATCTTTTTAATTTTTCTTCTATTTGTAAAATTGATTTTTCTTCTTTAGAACCTAAAATACTCATGCTTTTATGAAGTATTTCATCAATCATTGCTAACATTGCAGTAGAAATAAGAAAAACAACCCCTAGAGATCCTGTGATTTGGAGATAAGTTCTCAATTCCTTTTGTTGTATATAATCTTTAGATACTTGAACAGTTGGCCCCCATGATAAGGCGGCAATTAATATTCCTAAAAATTTTAAGCTAAATGTTGTTTTAGGTCTCATTTGTTGAATTAAAGAAGGGGTTTGTTTATGAGAACAAAAATTATAGATTGTATGAAATAAATTTTGAGATGTTTGGATGTTGGATTGAAACTCTAAATAAAAAGTAGATAAAACTGTAAGAACAGCAAAAATAATACCAGCGATATTTTCTGAAGTAAGTGTTTTCCCACCATAAAAAGCAACGATAGCTAATAAAGTTAAATGATTAATAGTATAAAATAAACCTTTGAAGCCGAATATTAAATTACCTATTTTTTGTGTTTTAGTAATAGTTTCAGTTTTGGTATCTAACAATAAAGGTAATAATTTATTTAATCTTTGACTATCAGTTTCCATTAATTTAATCTTTGAAAAATGATTTAAAATATATTTTTTTTCATTTACTGTTAAATTTATAAATGTTTTTTTATTTAGTTCTAATTTATTTATTAGTATTTTTTTTACTTTATATAATTTTTTTTCGAAAGTTGAATTAGAAGGATTTTCGAAAATTTTTTCCATGCTTAATAAAGTTGAGTAAAAAGGAAAACTAGTATCTGAAAGGAATATAGCAATAGGCATTAAAATGTTTTTATTATTATAAACATATGCCAAATAAGCAATGACGCTTTGTGAAGTTCCACTGATAAGAAATGCTACAGAAATACTAATAATTTTTTTTATTTTTGATAATCGATTATTAAATATTTTTCTTTCTTCATAAGATAATGTAGTTAAAGTATTATCAAATATTTTTATAAAAGACCAACTTCCTAAAGCCCAGAAACCTATCACATTTCCTGCAGTTAAGGCATATTTAAATCCTTTAAAGTAATTTAATTTTAAATTGATAGAGATAAAAGGAATTTTACCTAAAGCGGATATTGTAATCCCACCTATTTTAGAAATTTTTTGTATCCATGAATTATGCAGGGTGGTTTCTTCTTTTTCTTCAATTATTAATCTTTTATCAATAAATTCTGAAATAAATGATTTATATGTGGTTGTATTTAAAGACATAATTATTATTTTTCTTTTTATTATAGTTGATTTTCTATAAAAAAAACAGAAAATTATCAATTTAGGATAATCAATAAATAATTTGATTTAATAAATTTTATGGCTTTGTTGCGTAAGTCAATGGGTTAAAAAATAAATTATTATTTACCTTTTACGGTTATCTTTTTTAGATAACTTGAGGCATTCCCAAACTATTGATCTTATTTATCATTTGGCATTTGATCATAGACTCAATTTTTTGAGCATCCGAGTTTCTACTTTTAAGATTTCCCCCCAAGAAGTGTTTTTATCCTATAAAAAGCTGTTTCTACTAAAGACCGTCTATGATACCCCTTCAACTTTTTCCAAATAGACCTAGCTAGTTTATCATCTCCTAGACCCCTTATCTCCATTAATATTTCACTTCTTTTATAGTGCATTTCTCTAAATACATTACTATTTATTCTTGTGGGTATTATATGTTCAGCGCCTATAGCATCTATTACTTCAAAACACCTATTTGAATCATATCCTTTATCTCCATAAACTTTTAGCCCAGAAGAATCGAATACAATATCTGTCACTCTTTTATTTGATAGCTTTATATTTAACTGAAGTTTTTGTGCTCTTCTGCATATTTGAGTATATGAAGGAATTGGAATTTTAAGTTTTAATATAGAAGCTAAGGATAATAAAAATCCCTGAGTTGATCTTAGTGGAAGATGATATATAAACCTAATCATAGAAGATGTTTCTATTGCTAAATCAGAATAAACTAAAGGTCTTCCAAAATGGTTTTTATTTTTTTTAGCCTTCCAGGTTTTTATAGATTTTTCAGAAAACCAAAAAGTTATGCTTCCTCGATTAATCAAAGATTTGTTATATTGTTTCCAGTTACCAATAAGGTAGCTATTTCTCATTAGACACCCCTTATTTGACGATTTGAGGTGTCTATTTTATTTATAATGCTAATAGATGTAAAACATTTCTTTAATGATAAGCGCATTATTTCTTTTTGATTTTTCCGATAACTTGAAAATACTCATGTGATAATCGAATATTTCGAATTGACAGATAAATCTATTTGATATTTATTGATTTTAAGGGGGGAGCTATGCCTAATTTTTATGATTTCAGAGCTTTTAAAATACTGATATGGGAACAATGGTATTTTACAATTCTATTTTTTTTGATGATTATATTAGCAATTGTTGGAAGTGTATTTATGGAAAAGAAAGGAAAAAATGCACAAAGATATCATGGATTATCTAATGTTTCTTTATTAGGAGCTTTTTTTTTATGGATGCTATTAATGCTATCTTTTTTTCTTTTGTCTTTCATCAGTTCATTTGGTTTTATTAAGGGATGTGTTTTTGTTTTTGGCCTTATATTAGTGATCCTTTCCGTTTTTATGACGGTTCATTATTGGAAACCGGAAAAAAAAATGGCTAAATTAAAAAGAAAAAGTAGAATGATCTTTTGGTTTTGCATTGGCATTTTTGCGTTTCTTATGATGTTATCTCTTGCAGCGGAAAAAGATTATCAAGATAGAAAAGAGATGCCTTATCATAAACATATGCAAAAACTGCATAGAAAATAAAACATTTTAAGCGCTTAAGAAGCGTGGAAGCTTTTTTTTATTTGCTCCCTAAACATCTTAAGTTAATATTATTTATGTCTAAGCGTTGAGATATGACATTACTACTTAGTCCTTACAAAATTCAATAATGACTTTACAATATTAATATAGTTTTTTATAACTTTCTTCTCTTGTTATTGCCAAAAAGGAGACGAGATGTTCAAAAAGGCTATTTTCCTTTTATTTTTTTTCATAAGTTTTATTTTTTCTGAAGAAAAAACAGATCCTTTTGCAACAGCTGCCATATCCAGTGGAAATGCTTCCATAGTTGGAGGCTGTATAAATGCAATTACCGGAGATTTTGTATTTTATTCTAATGACCTTTTAAGTGAAGGCATAGAACCTTTAAGTATAAATCATATATATTCAAGCAGATTTAGAAAGCTTAACTTTCCTGGAGGGATTTTATTAAGCGAGCATTTATATATAATTTGTTATTTTAACAGATCTTTTATTGTGACTGAACCATCAGGAATTCAACTTTTATATAAACAACCAGTTACTAATTTAAAAGGAATTCAAAATTTTAAAAAAAACTTAGAAAGTAACATAGTTTTAGAATTAGATCCTGAGTCTTTAAAAGGTCTCACTAATGACTCATCTCATTCAGGCGCGGGAAGATTAAATATAAAAAATAATAAAGTAACATTTAATCAAAGTTTAGCTCAAATTAAAATTGAATGTGCTGATGGAAGTTTAAGATTTTATAATGCATGTAAAGAGTCACCTAATGATGTTTTAGAAAAAAAATATAAAGAAAAAAGAAACGATGACTATTATAGAGAATATTTATATAAAGCTAGTTCTTCAGTTTTTTCTTATAAACTTGAAAAAGAAAAATTATCAAATGGCAATTGGATTTTTTATGAATATAATGATCAGGAATTTCCTGTAAAAATTAAATCTACAAATCCAAGTGTTTCTAAGATATATAACACTATAGATATAAATGTAACTGATGTGATTACCTGTACTAGCGCTTGTAAGAAGAATCTAAAACTTTATGGTGAAGTCAAGAGAAAAGAAGTTGATCAAACCGATCGTTGGGACAGAAAACATAAAAAATATAAAAGCAAAAGTAAAGATAGGATGTGTGGATTTATTTATGAATCAAAAACATCCCCGGAAAACATAGATGAAATTTATAAGTACCTAGAAGAAGATGGCAAAGTAATAAAAGATTGTGTTTTTCCGGATAAAAGATCTATTCATCTAGAATATTACACTATTGGTCAACACATTGTAAATAATACTGAAATCAATGTTATAGATACTAATGATCCGATTTATATGAGAGTAAAGAGCATTGCAGTAAATTTTTCAAAAAATGATTTATCAAAAGAGATTTATCATTTCATATACCATCCGGGAACTATTAATGAAAAGGGAGGTTTTACTGAGGTATATGATTCTTACAAAAGTAAAACTATCTATAGATATTCAAAAGATCTAAGACTCGAAATAATTGAAAAATATAATAAAAATAAAATAGTAAATTTCGAAAGGTTTTCATGGGGAATTGAAAATTCAGATGAATCAACATTTTTAAAAGGACATACAATTGTTGATTCAAATAAAAATGCCACATATTCAAAACATTTCACTCACGACTTACTGGGAAACATAATAAAAGAAGAAATTTTTGGAAATATATCCGGACTTTGCAATGCAAAATTAGAATTAATAAATGGAGTTCCCCAAAAAAATGGAATTGAAAGCTATGTTAAGGAAAGGGTCTTTTCAAAGGATGGTAAAAATCTTCTTTTAGAAGAAAAAGAATCAAATGGATTAATCATTACATATTCTTATCTTGAAAATAGTGATAAAATAACCTCTAAACTTGTTTCTTTTTTTAATCCAAATCCAATCAAGCAAAGATATTTTTATCAATATGATGAAGACAATAACTTAATAGAAGAAATTAAAGATAATGGAACATCAAAAAACAAAGATGATTTTTCAAATGTTACAAGGAGAATAAAAAGAGTAATATATCCAAGGCAAAATTATCCATATGGTTTAACAGAGAAAATAGAAGAGTATTATCTTGATGAAAACAAATATGAAAAACTTTTTAAAAAAGAAGAATACAAATATAGCGATAAACAAAAACTTATAGAAAAAAAGATTTTTGGTTCAGATGGAGAATTCAAATATTCTTTGAACTATTCTTATGATGAAAAAGGGAATTTAGTTTTTGAAAATGATCCAATTAATAGAGAAGCTTTTTATAAATACGATAAAAATAATAATAAAATTTATGAAAAAAAATCCTCAGGTAAAGAAATTTTTTATGAATATGATTTAGCAAATAGACTGATTCAAAAGTCCATTAAAAATAAAAACCAAAAGTATGTTCAAAATTTTGAATATGATTTAAAAAATAATAAAATCAAAGAGAGTGATATTTTTGGAAATATAACTGAATATAAATATGACCTAATGGGCAATCTTATAGAAGAAAAACACTTAGAAATTCAAGATGCATTTGGTAATATTGCCTTTCCAAAAACTACTTTTGCTTATGATGATCTTAATAGACAAATAGAAAAGAAAGATGCGTTAAATAACATTACTAAGACTAGATTTAATGCTTTAGGTAAACCCATTTCTTATACCTACCCTGATAATACTTCAGAAAGATATATCTATAACCTAGATGGAACTTTGCAAAAACATATAAATTCAGAAGGCACAATTACAAAGTATGATTATGATTGCTTAAAAAATGTAATATCCACACAAATCTTTTCTAAAAATAAAGAGAAGATAAGAAGAGAAAGTTATGAATATGATGGATTTGATCTTATTGCAAAAAAAGATCCAGATGGAAATATTACTAATTATGTCTATGATGGATCGGGCAAAAAAATAGAAGAAAATATAATTTTAAAAGATGGAAACTTAGTCTTTAAAGAAAGATGTTTTTATGACTCTTTAGGACAGTTAAATAAGATAGTTAAAGGGGAGGCTCTTGAAATATTTGATAAAAACGATATAAATGATGTGACTTCAGAAGAGAAAAATCAATATCCTATTTTAGTAACCATATTTGAAAAAGACTTTATTGGAAGAGTATTAGAAGAGAGAAAAGAAAATATAAGCGGTAATGTTTTAAGTAAAGTATCCTATCAATATGATGATGAAGATAATAAAAGAGCAATTATTTCTTATATTGCAAATAACGAATCTGTAGACAAAAAATATTATGATATTCTAAACCGTCCGATTAAGTCTATCGATGCTTGTGGGAATGAGACAACTATCCATTATGATGATTTCTCTTCTATCAAAGACAATTCTAATATAGATCTAAAAGCAAGACGTGTAATAACTACAAATGCTTTGGGTCAAAAAACTATTTCTACATATGACTCTCAAGGCAAAGAGATAATTACAGAGATAATAAGCCCAAACGGACATGTGCTATCAGTGGAAGAGAAGTTATATGATCTAAGTGGCAATTTAACGAGACAAAAAAGCACAATTTATAGTCCTGACAGAGCTACAAAAGAAACTGCTATTTTATGGCAATACGATAGCATGAACAGACTTGTATCTTTAACAGAGGGGTATGGATCAAGTAATTCAAAAACAACAAAATATACTTATACCAAAAAATCGAAACTCAAAAGCACAATAAAACCTGATGGAACCATTATTACAAATGAATATGATTGCTTTGGAAATAAGATCAAAATAAGCTCATCCAAAAATGATATAGATTATGAGTTTATTTATAATAACTTAGATCAATTGGAACTAATTAATGACCTTGTTAATAATTTTTCTATTAAGAGAAAGTATGATAGATTTGGCAATCTTCTTGAAGAAAACTTTTTAGATAAATGGTCGATTAAAAATAAATATGATCTATTATTCAATAGAACAAGAACTGTTTTTTTTGATGGATCTTTTGTGAAATATATATATGATCCTTTAAACATATCAAAAATTATCAGGTATGATTCTTCTGGTAATTATCTTTATGACCATAAATATTTGAAATACGATTTATCAAGCAATCTTTTAAAAGAAAGTTTGATTTTGAGTGGTGGAAATATAAATTATAAAAGTGACTTGTTAGGGCAAACCATATCTATTAATACACCATATCATACCCAAGATATTGAATATGATAAGATAGGTAGGGTTTTTAAAATAAATCAATTTGGTTTTTTAGATAGTAGTAGTGACTATATCTATGATGATCTAAATCAAATCAAATCTGAAAAAGGTATTTTTTCTAATAATTATGAATTTGATTCGCATTCAAATAGACTCAAAAAAAATGAGGATGTTTATCATATAAATGATTTAAATGAGCTTTGCTCTATAAACGAAAATAAATTCGAATATGACTCAAATGGCAATCTAACATTAAGAAAAACAAATAATGATGAGATAAAATATTATTACGATTCTTTAGATAGACTTATTAAAATAGAAAAGCCCAATTTAACATCTGAATATGCCTATGATGCTTTTAATAGAAGAATTTATAAAAAAATTATAAAAGAAAGCACTTTTAGTACTCAAAAAGAGATATGGTATTTTTTATATGATGATCAAAATGAAATAGGATTATTGGATAAAGATTATAATATCAAAGAATTTAGAGTTTTGTCTGATGGAGACACAGCTGAGATAAAAAATGCTATATCATTTGAAATAAATGGTTTTATATATGCTCCAATTTATGATATTGCAGGAAATGTAGCTTCCCTAATTTATAAAGGCTCAATAACTGAGCATTATAAATATTCTGTTTTTGGTGAGCAAAAAATATATTCATCATGGGGCTACGAAAAACCTTCATCTCAAATAAATAACCCTTGGCAGTTTTCATCTAAAAGAATAGATGAAGAGTCTAATCTTATTTATTATGGAAGAAGATATTACGATCCATCATTAGGAAGATGGCTTACATGCGATCCTTTAGGGTTTGAAGATGGTATGAATACATATGCCTTTGTTCATAATAATTCTTTAACAAATATAGACTTATACGGTCTTTATGCAAATCCATGGATGTTTCCAAAATCTTCATATAATAACGATCAGGCATTTAATGGGGTATTATCAGGAACATATAAATATTTACTTAATTCTGCTACATCTTTTGCAGGAAGTAATGATGATTTTATACATTGGGATGTTTTTAAAGAACAAAGGATTCATCAACAAAGAGAAAACTCAAGAGAATATATAAATAAAACAGCCATTGATTGGTTTCAAAATAAATTAGGAGCTGATGTAAATAATTCAGCTTTTAGAAATTTTGAAAGGGGGACAGATATAGCTCTTACATTAGGGACAGTACTTTACTCGATTAGAAATGTGCCTTCGATGATAAAAAAATCAAATACTTATAATAAATTTATGCAAGCATCAAGAGAGTTGATCTCTCCATCGAAGGCAATTAATTATTGTGATATATGTCCTACTAATAAGCTTTATAGTGGATTGAATGTTGAAAATATTGTTGAAAACGTTAAAAATAATATTTCTAAAAATATTGTAAAGCCACTTGAAAGAGGATCAACAGGAAGAATTCGAGCTAAAAGCTGGAAAGAAAGAAAAGCAATGATGGAGGTGATGAAAAATTATAAGGATGGTAAAGTTTTACCAATTGAAATGACGGATAAAAGATGGCCATCAAAGAATGGTTGGGAAAAAATAGCTCAAAACATAGATGGTGTAGAAATACATTTTGTTCGTAATAGATTTACAGGATTGGTTGATGATTTCAAATTCAAAAATTAACAAGAGGTTAAACGAATGAAAGTTAGATGTGTATGTAATAATGGAGAAAATCTCTCTCAAAAAACTTTAGATATTGGATGGACTAAACAAACTAAGATGGGATTAAAACTTGATAAAACATATTTAATATATGGTATCATTTTTTATAAAAATATTTTCGAATATTTAACGGTAGATGAATATAATAAATCTTTTTGGTATCCAAGTGAAATATTTCAAATTATTGATAATAAACTATCTTCTTTGTGGTATTATATTAAATATAATAAAGAGGATTTTATAAATTCTTGTTGGGGATATTATGAGCTTGTAAATAAAAGAAATCATCATTCTGATTTAATTGAAAGAGAACCCAAAGATATCGAAATATTTAATATTAGAAAAAAAGAGATGGATCTTGAATTCTCAGATGATTCAATTAAAGAAAAAGCCACATTAGCAGAGACTAATTGGCTTATGTGTCCTATATGTATTGATGCTTGGGAAACAATTTCTATATTTGGTATGGTTGAATGTCCAAAATGTAAAACAATAATGCATAATCCAAAATATAAGAAATTATAAGATTAAGTTTTTCATTATGTAAAATTTCTATAAAATCTTAGTTGTTTTCTCATTTAATACAATTTTATGAAAGTTTTATATTGGAATGTAGATGGTCATGCTATCTGGTATAAGCGCTTGGAAAAGGAAGATTTTTACTAAAAAACATCAACAGTAATTTAATAGATCGCAAAGAGTTTATTATGTTTTTAGAAGGGATTACTCCCAAGTATTTAAACAAGAGATATAAAACATAAAAAAAATATTTTTTTTGTTTGTTTTTTATAGAGGAGATTGATATAATGCGCTCTATGAAAAGAACTTGTAAATCACATAACTTTATTAGAAACATAATAAATTATACTTAGAAGATGAATAACAAAACATTTCCATTATCTGATTTAAGAGGAACCGATCTTGCTAAAAAAATAGCAAAAAAAACATTTATATATACCATGCCATTTTCTTCCGAAAATGATTTGACATTTGGAGGGACTCTTACATTTGCTACATATAAAAATTTTTATGGGTTCTTAACGGCTACTCACGTTTTGGCAAAACATTTAAATATAAAAGAAATTTTTGCTCCTTCAATAAAAACCAATGATCCTAATACTTATTTTATAAAAGGAATTCCAATAAAGAAAATAAGATATCTTGAAACTTCAGAAGGAATAAAACTTTTAAGCAGAGCTGATGCTAAATGGAATTCTAGTACTTTAGACATTTGCTTTATAGAAATTGATGAAAATATATTTAATGAGCTTCTCAAAGAATCAAACAAACAAGTAGTTGATTTACAAAAATATCAGGAAAAATATTCATCTAATTTTAAAAAATATTGTGCTTTAAACAACAATTGGTGTTGGGGGATCGTAGGTTTTCCACGAGAACAAGCAAAGCATGATAAAAGTAATATCATTATATCCAAATTTGATGGACCATTTTTTTCTGGAGGACAATATAAAACCGATCCACTTAAACATGTCCATGCTCCTTTTGATCGGGATGCTGATAGATGTGATCATGAATTTGGTACAACAAAAGATGTTTTACCATCAAACTTTCAAGGAATAAGTGGTGGCGGTGTGTGGCAAATTAGTTTTTGTGGAGAAACTATACCTGAAAAAATTGATGAAATGTTCTTTTCTGGAGTAGTAGTTGCAGCATCTCCTGATGATTTAGTGTCTAGAGGACCTGAGGCTCTTTATAATATATTTCTCCCGTATCTTGATTCTTTGTATTAAATTATCAAAAAAAATAAAAACTGTTTTTTTTATACAATTTCATGCAATAGGTAACTTTTAGAAATCTGATAAAAGTTAATATATTGACTCAGAATGGATGAAGAGAGTGAATTATATTTTATTGTCAGTTCAAAACAAAATGGGACAAAAATGGGACACTATTCTTTCAAAATTTTCTAAAAATCACTAAATTTAACTAAAACATTTTTTGTTTAAATTCCTTCTTTTTTAATTATTTAAGTATAGGTTTTTATTATAAGTGGAAGACTTAAAATCCCATGCGTGCAATCCTGCGTAAGGGTCGAGTCTCGCTTCGAGTGTGGCAAATCGAAAAGAAGATAAGTCTTTTAACGAGGCTTAATTATCTTCTTTATTAAAAGAGCT
>SDBT01005785.1_pt1 | contig 20690 bp, 13 predicted proteins | sample 2277101 | NCBI WGS metagenome assembly SDBT01 (sample SAMN10404973, study PRJNA504765) | marine sediment metagenome | isolation source: marine sediment core GS10_PC15, 103 cmbsf | place: Arctic Ocean: Southern Knipovich Ridge | collected 2010 | reverse complement strand
GCAGCGGTTCGTCAATAAGCCGCCGGCGACGCTTGCATTGCCCGAGGCGGTCTGGATCAATCCGCCGGGCGTCGACGAAAAAGGGCTTCCGGCAACCGCTAGTTCCCAGAAGCCCGATGCACCATCGGCGCACCCTCGATCCGGTTATCCCTCACCAGATTGCGTCCCCGCAGAGTCTGGCTCGGTTTCACCGGACACCCTGAAGCTACCAGAATCCGTTCTGAAGCAACACCCACCTTCGGACACCCGAGTTATGCCTAAGAAAATCCCGGGGGTGTGGGGGCTGGCCCCCACCTCCAAAGAAAACTGCTCGCGAAGGGAGTCCAAGATACACTAATTTCGACATGCAGGTGTCTCAAACACGTTGACACGTTCCGCCCGAGCCGCCGCTTCCGCCGGCACGACCAAGAGCATCTGGGACATACAGAACATCCTCCTGGACACGAACGAATCGGGCGTCACGCAGGCGGCGGGTGGCCCTGTTCAGACGATTGGACGACGGATTGTGTGCCACTGCTTGCTTGCAAGCAGTGTTGTAGCGAGTTTGGGTTGACATGACGTTTTGCGTTGGTTCACGCACGGCCAACTAGTAGGCCGTGGCACGGATATTTCTGGTCTGCCCCGCTCGTGGCAAACGCACCGATCAACGGCCAGCCAACCTCCCGCGTGGCCCAAGAACTCGGCTGGTCGCAGTAAATTCCTGCGGGTGTGTTAGGGAGAGTTGCGTGCCACTGCTTGCTTGCAAGCAGTGCTGAGGCGCCAGCGGCTTCCCGGATTCGCACTGCTTGCAAGCAAGCAGTGGCACGAGAATCGGCGATCAGGGCCTGGGATTGCCCGCCACGCGAATGCCGTAGCGGTAGTAGTGGAAGTCGGGATGGTCGTGGTAGCGGTCGGAGCAGCGGAAGTAGTCGGGTGGGCCGTCGTAGAATGATCCGCCGCGAGTTACCCGGGCGGCGCCGGTGGCCGGTCCGGCGGGATCTTCCGCGGGCGACCGCTGGTAGTATTCGCTGTCGTGCCAGTCGATGCACCATTCGTGTACATTGCCGGTGATGTCGTAAAGTCCCCAGGGGTTCGGCTTCTTCAGACCGATCGGGTGAACCTTCATGCCCGAGTTGCGAGCGTACCAGGCATACTCATCCAAGAGCTTCGGGTCGTCGCCGAAGTGGAACCGCGTCGTGGTTCCCGCCCGGCATGCGTATTCCCACTGGGCTTCGGTCGGTAGACTGAACTTGATGCCGGGATGCTTGACTTGCCGGTTGAGCTTCCCGATAAACTGCCGGGCTTCGTTCCAGCTTACGCTTTCGACGGGCAGATTTTCCTCGCCCTTGTGGTAGCTCGGTTCGGTATCCATGACGGTCTTCCACTGTTCATGGGTGACCTCGTACTTGCCGAAGTAGAACGGCTTGGTGATCCGCACCTTGTGCTGGGGGCATTCGTTCTTGAGGTATTCGACGAAGATCTTCGGCAGCTTGAGCGCCTCGACGACCTCGGCGGGCGACTCGTGGCTGCCCATCATGTACTCGCCGGCCGGGATCAGCACGAATTCCATCTTCTGGCCTTCGCCAAGGTCGACGGTAATCTCCTTCTCTTCCGGCATTGCCGGCGCCGGCGCCAGCATCTGTTGCCACAGCGCGAATCGCGAGGGCGAGAGCTTCTCGAGCATGTCAAGCTGCTCTTGGCCCGCTCCTTCACAGACGGCGTAGACTTGAGCAAACTCGGCGAGGTCTTCCCCATTTGAGTGATCGCCGTAGTTAGAGATCGACATCTTATCGGTCATAATGGCCGCTTCCCACTTCTCCATCATCTTAGGGTCCGTATTCCTGGCCACTTGATCCAGAGTGTGTCCCGCCTCGTGGGCAATTATCATCGCACCCAAAGGGCCGGTAATAGCATGGGCAACGATGTTGATGTACCCTTGTCCGCCATGGGCTCGCGATCCGCCGAGACTGGCATAGACGGCGATTCCATCCTCGCCTTCGTCGGAGACGGCAACGCAGGCTTTCATGTACGACGGGGGAAGCTGTTCGATCCGCTTTACCAACTCTTCGAGGGTTACGCCGGTAACGCTTTCGATAGTCAGCTTGAAGCGATAATTGCCGCAGGTTGCGATCCACCGCTGGCCGGCCACACGGCCGTTTCGCATCTCCACGTCTTCCGGCCCGGCAACGATCTTCAGCTTCGTCTTGCCGTTCTCGCCAAACGTTTTGTATAGGGGACGCAACAGCGTTACTATCTGGTCTTGCGATTTCGCTTCGGCGGTAACCACGAGTGCGATAATCGCGACGGCAATAATCTTCATCTTCATAGAGGTCAATCTCCCAAGGTAAAATCTTGTTGTTTGGTTCGATGTTCTCAATGCGGGCCAGGGCACTCCAATCGCCCTATGCCGATAAGACCTATTGTACACCATCGCGAAAGACGCCGTCAAATCATAGTGGCGTATGGTGCTGAAACACAACTGGGACCGCAATCGGATACCTTAGCGTTATGTCGCTTCCAGTCTTCACCGACTTTACCATGGATGGAGATCATTTTCCACTGACCGGCGGAGATGTCGAACCGATCTCGTGCCGCGAGCCAAGGAAACCACACGCTACGGACTTCATTCCGGTCGGTAGCCCTCTCATCCCGTCCCTACTTCATAATCAAATACGTGATCCCGACGGCAACGATCGGCGCCAGCAAGGCCATGATCCAGAGCAGTACCACGCGAAGGATCGGCCAGACGGAACGCCCTGCGCCGGAACCGTTTGTCTGGTCGGTCGTTTGCAGCACGAGACTCGAACTATCGTCGTCATCGTCGTCGGACGTGGGCCCGCCCTGGAACGTGGAGGCGGCGTCGCTCGAATCCCGGCGTATCGGTGGCGCGACGGTGATCGGAACCGGCCGCGATGTAGCAGGCGGGGTGGCCACCGGCGGCGCCGCCGGCTGAACCGGGGGAAGCGCCGTCGGTGTACCATATTCGGCCGCCCGGGCATCGCGGACCCAGGGTTCCAACCGCCCCATCATCGCCGCCGCCGTTGGGATCCGCTCGACCGGGCTCTTTGCCATCATGTCGGCCATCATGTCGACGAACTCGTCGCTCAGATCCTCGCAGATCCGTCGTGGATCCAACGGACGCAGGTCGCAGTGGGCCCGGGCCTTGTCCGAGGTCGACCCGCCGGGAAACGGCACCTTGCCGGTAATCGTGTAGTAGAGCGTGCAGCCCAACGAGTAGATGTCCCAGGCGGGCGTCGGTTCCCAGGGCGATTTTATGTGGTCCGGCGAAATGTAATCGGCCGTACCGACGATCTTGCCGTAGCGCGGATCGTTTTCGGCGTCGCCGCCCAGCGGTCCCGCCAGCCCCAGGTCCGAGAGCTTGGCCGCCCCGTTCGGTGCCACCAGCACGTTAGCCGGTTTCACGTCGCGGTGGATCAGGCCGCGGCCGTGCGCGTAGTGCAAACCCTCGGCAACCTGATACGCGATCCAGGCGGCCGTACCCACCGGCAGCGGGCCGTCCCGGCGGACCAGCTTGCGAAGATCGCTGCCGGGGATGTACTCGGTGACCAGGTAATAGACGTTACCGTCCTGTCCCGCGTCCAACGCGCGAACCAGCCGATGATGGTCGAGACTGGCTAACGCCCGGATCTCGCGGGTGAAGCTAACCACGGCGTCGGGCGTGGTCTTGCTCAAGGGAAGCACCTTGATGGCCACGGTTCGCCCCATCACGCCGTGTTCGGCCTTGAAGACCTGTCCCATCCCGCCCTGGCCTATCGAGTCGACGATCTCGTACGGGCCAAGGTTGAACTTGGTGCGGCCGTCGAGCAACTGCTTGGCCTGCCACGGGTTCAAGTAGCCGATCTCGACCAGCCGATCGGCAAGGTGCTGCTCGGTCAATGGGGTTTCGCTGTCGGGCTCATCGCCGGCCGACCAGCCCGCAGCGGTTCGAGCCTCCTCGATCTGCTCCTCGCTCAGCAGGCCACTGATCAGGGCACACCGTTCAAAAGTGGTTCGCTCGGGCTTGTTCACTGCGTCGATCTTGCTCGTCGATTGGCTGCTTGCCGCGTGGCGGTGGTTTCTCACGGGGGATATCTCTTAAATTCTACGTTAGTCAAGCTGTAAACAGAAGGCCGTCAGACTTCAGGTCTTAGGGAGGTAGGCTGGGTCGAGCGGATCATGACGGCCTACTATGCCGATTGGAGGCATTCGGAATTTTGGTGTCTTGGCCGGAACCTGGAGTGATCGAGCGAGGCCCACCTTTCTCTCTGCATTCTGCCACGCAAAAGGTGGGCCTACAACTCATTGGCAAAGCGATTTGCACCGGTCTCCCCTCTACTCGACGACACCGGCCGCCTGCCACGGCGGCGGAAGCGGGGCCTCCAACTCCAACGGCTCGCCCCGGACCGGGTGCGTAATCACCAGCCGTCGTGCATGCAGGGCAATGCCGGCCGGCCACCGGCGGACGCTGCCGTACTTGCGATCTCCCAGGATCGGGTGCCCGCGATGGGCCAGTTGCAGACGGATCTGGTGCTTTCGGCCCGTCTGAAGTCGCACCTCCAGCAGCGAATCGGCGCGGACGAGGTCTCGCCGACGGTAGCGAAGCCGGGCTTCCTTCGCCCCGGGCAGCTTCGGCCCGACGATGTGCATCCGGCGGTGCCGCTCGTCCGCGCCCACCCAATCGACGCACTCGTCCGCGGCCGGCTCGACGTGGCCCTCGACCAACGCCCAGTAGTCCTTTTCGACCCGCTGGGAGCGGAACTGCTCGGTCAGCCGCCGGGCGGCCTTCGATGTGCGCGCCAGCACGACCACGCCCGTCACCGGCGCGTCCAGCCGGCTTACCACGCCCAGGTAGACGTTGCCCGGCTTCCCGTAACGCTGCTTGACGTACTGTTTGGCGACGTCAAGCAGCGTCGGCACTCCGGCGGGCGTGCCCATGGTGGCCAGACCGGCCGGCTTGGAGACCGCCAGCAGATGGTTGTCTTCGTAGAGGACGTCCAGTTGGTCGGGATTCATGTGGCGGCCGGGGTATCTAGCGGCTGTCCGAAAACAACCTTGTAGGACGGGTTTTCAGCACGTCATCATAACGCTATCGTCGGCCGCAGCCAAAGGAGGTTTTTCGTTGTGTAGGCTACCCGCTGCGCCACATTACAGGCGAGCCGCCTGTGCCACGAGTATTCCAGCGCTAGGAACCCATACCTTTGTAGGGGGTAGTCATGCATGAATTGGCGACAAACGCCAATTATCGCGAATTCGCGTACTACAGTCCCCCGCACAAGTACCGGTTTTCCGGCGATTTGACCAGTCTGGCAACAGCGAAGTCGACTAAACGTGTACTTCGGCCGTGCCGCCCAGCGCGTCGGGATATCGCCTTCGGATCGGATCGACCACTTCGGCGATGAATTCGTCGACTTGCTGCGGGGCTCGGCCGACGAACTGCGAGGCGTCGAGCACGGACGCCAGGTCGACCGCGGCGAAAGCTTCGTCGGCGGATAGCCGGGCGATCAGGTCGTTGCTGCCGCCTTGCTGTTTGACCACCGCGGCCGCGGCCTGGCTGTGCTGACGGATCCGCTCGTGCAACTCTTGACGGTCGCCGCCGGCGGTTACGGCTGCCATCAGGATGTTTTCGGTCGCCATGAAGGGCAACTCGGCGTCGAGCCCGGCGGCGATCACTTTGGGGTATACGACCAGGCCGGAGGTGACGTTCTGATAGAGGATCAGCACGGCGTCGGCCGCCAGAAAGGCCTGCGGGAGCACGAGCCGGCGGTTGGCACTGTCGTCGAGCGTACGTTCGAGCCATTGCGTGGCCAGCGTTGCGGCCGGGCTCGATTCGAGCGACATTACGAACCGGGCCAGCGAACAGATCCGCTCGCTCCGCATCGGGTTCCGCTTGTAGGCCATCGCCGACGAGCCGATCTGCTCCTTCTCGAACGGCTCTTCGAGCTCCTTGCGATGGGCCAGCAGTCGCAGGTCGGTGGCCGCCTTATGGGCACTCTGGCAAACGCCCGAGAGCACGCCGAGCACCTGCGAATCGATCTTCCGCGGATAGGTCTGCCCGGTGACGGCGTAGCTCTCGTCGAAACCGATCTTGCGGCAGACGAGTTCTTCCAGCTTGCGAACCTTGGCGTGGTTGCCGTCGAAGAGTTCCAGGAAACTGGCCTGCGTGCCGGTCGTGCCTTTGGGTCCCCGGGCCTTGAGTGCGGCCAGCCGATGTTCGATCTCGGCCAGATCGAGCACCAGATCGTAGGCCCAGAGGCAAGCTCGTTTGCCAACCGTCGTCGGCTGGGCCGGCTGCATGTGCGTGAACCCCAGGCAGGGCAAGTCGCGATGTTCGGCGGCGAACTTCGCCAGGGCATCGATTACGGCGACCACGCGATCGCGGATTTGCACCAGCGAGTCGCGTAGCAGAATCACGTCGGTGTTGTCGGTGACGAAGCAACTCGTCGCGCCGAGATGGATGATCGCCCGGGCGTCGGGGCAGGCGTCGCCGTAGGTATGAACGTGGGCCATCACGTCGTGCCGCAGCCGCTGCTCGTGTTCTCTTGCGGCGTCGAAGTCGACGTCGTCGACGTGCGATTTGAGTTGGTCGATTTGCCGGGGCGTAATCGGCAGCCCCAGCTCCATCTCGGCCTCAGCCAGCGCGACCCAGAGCCGCCGCCAGGTGGAGAATTTCCGTTGCGGGCTCCACGTCTCGCTCATCTCGGGCGAGGCGTATCGGGCGATCAGAGGATTTTGGTATTGGTTGTGGTTGTTGGGCATTACTTTCGTGTTCCCATTAGCGTTACTGGCAGGAGTTGCGATTTTTCTAGGCTGCTTCAGCGGCCTTTCCGCCGGAGGCGGTAGTAGGCCCGGCATTTATGCCGGGTTCTCGGCCGCGGCAAATTCTCCCAGTTCCCTCTGCCAGCAACCGGAGGCCCGTTCACGGGCGTCACCGTTTGGAAAACGAAAACAAACGTCGATTACTATCGTCTCGGCGAACCCGGCATAAATGCCGGGCCTACTACCGGCTTCGCCGGGAAGGGGCCTGAAGGCCCCTGGCAGTCTACCCGATGCGGGCCGAAATGGTCAACCACGGCGGCACGGCCTACGTCCCCATATCAGTTGCCGCGATGAAAATTTCCACCAGCTTCTCCAGCCCGGCCTGATCCTCGGCGTGGAACCGCCCGACTACGGGGCTGTCGAGGTCGAGCACGCCGATCAGGCGGTCGCCGACGATAATGGGCAGGACGATTTCGGAGTTGGAGGCCGTGTCGCAGGCGATGTGGCCGGGGAACCGGTGGACGTCTTCGACCAGCACCGTTTGGCGGTGCCCGGCGGCGGCGGCGCAGACGCCTTGCCCGACGGCGATCCGCACGCAGGCCGGTTTGCCCTGAAAAGGGCCCAGCAGCAACTCGTCGCCATGGAGGAAGTAGAACCCGGCCCAGTTCAGATCGGGCAGCGTATGGTAGATGATCGCAGCCGTGTTGGCTGCGTTGGCGATCAAGTCGCGTTCGCCTTCCAGAAGTCCGTGAAGCTGCGAGTGCAGGTCGTCATAGGATCCCGTGTTTGTCATGACTCAGCTAGTATTCTGTAACGTTATGATGGATGGGTAAGCCGGACTCGCAAGAGTTCGGGCCAGAAGTCTTGCGACTCCTGCTACACCTATCATCCTAGCGAACTATTCGGAATCTCCGAATAGTTCGAGTGGCTTCGATTTGCGATAGCCCAACACCGACGGACTCCGGGCGGGCGACATGTTGTGCCTATGCTTCGATGTAGTCGACTTCGTTGTCGCTGCACCACTGCAAGGCGATTTGCCTCAGGGACGCTTGGCGATACTCGAACCATTCGTCGTCGACCCCCAGCTTGCGGGCTTCGGTCTTGAACCGGCGGAAGGCGCCCGGGCCCGTGATCGCGGCGAACAGTATTTCCTGCATCCACCCGTCGTCGATCGTGTGAATGAACTGCTCCATGATGGAGTATTCGTGGATTTCGTGGGGCGTGGGCAGCAGCAGGAAGTTCTGCCTATTGCTCTGGATCTGCCGGGCTAAATCGAGTTCGGGGCAGGGCCTGACGGGCGCTCCATCCCGGTCGGGGTTGCGGGCGGCCCGCAGGTCGTGCTTGGAAACCTTCTCGATCCGTCCGGTACTCAGGTCCAGGTAACAGGGTTCGTCTTCCAACTGGGCATTCATGGCCTGAAGCATTTCGCTAAGTTTGACGGGAACACTCATCACTAACCTCGAAACAGATTTTCGCGAACTCCAAAATCACATATTGGTTACGTCGTCGGTCCCCTCGGCGGCGGTCAGGCGGTCCATGGCGGCGGCCAGTTGGGCGTTGTGGCAGTCGTCCTGTGCATAGACGCGGCAGACTCGATAGCTAATCGCGATGCGGCGGAACAACTCGCGGTCGTCGAGGCTGCGGATGTCCCCGGTCGTCGGCTCGTAAAGGAAATTTTGCCCGGCCGACGGCGCATGGGCCCCGGGTCGGTGGACGTGTCGGGCCGTGTCGATTCGCAACGGCACGTCGCGCAGTTCGGGTGGCAGATTGTCGCGGATCGCGGCCTCAAACACCTTCTCGTTGCTAAACACGCTGCTGCGTTCCGGATCGCCCGGCGAAAAGAAGATCGTCCGTTCGCAGGCCATCTTCCAGCGGATCTCGCGGTTGAGGAACCGTTGCCATCGCCGGCCCAACCGTTGCCGCAACGGGTCCTCGCTACGATGCCACCGGGCGACCTCGGCCAGCAACGACCACTCGGTAAACTGCTGGTACTGTTCGAGGTGATCGAGCGGATTGCCGGGAAACAGGTATTGCTTGCTTTCGGCAAAGAGTTCTTGCAGCGTCAGGTCGATCGCGCGGACGGTCCGGTGGAAATAGATCGCCCGAAACAGATCGGCCCGGACAGCGATAAACCGCACCAGCGCGGAGAGCCCCCGCTCGTGGATCGTCAATCCCTTGGCGGTGAACATGCTGTAATGCAACAGCCGCTGCAGGTCGAAGGCCCGGGTGCTGTAGCCCGACATGTAGGCGTCGCGCAACACGAAGTCCATGTTGTCGACCGTGTAGAGCCCGCTAAACAGGCTCCGCAGGAACCGCAGCCATTGGGGCCGCTCTGCATCGCCGCCCTGCTTCGGCCGGGTGATCAGAAAGGCGACCTGCTCGGGGTCGAGCGTTTCGCCCTCTTCGAGCCGACCGGCGGGGCAACGGCGGATCAGGCAGATCAGCGGCGCGAGTTCCCGGCGGATGATCTCGCAGCCGAGCGTCTCATGGTTCAGGCCGTAATCGGCAAGGAAATGTGCGTCGAAAAAATGCCCGAACGGGCCATGTCCGACGTCGTGCAGCAGAGCCGCCAGCCGCATCAGCGACTCGACGTAGAACCGGCTGGGTACGTCCGGACATACCTCTTGCAGCCCCTCGTAAAGTTCGTCGGCCGCCCGACTGGCTAGATGCATGGCCCCCAATACGTGCTGGAATCGGGTGTGCTCGGCGGTGGGGAAGACCCACCAGGCGGTCTGCAACTGGTGGATCTGCCGGAGCCGCTGCAGCCAGGGGTGGTCGATGAACTGCTGCTCGGTGACCTCTTCGTCGGTCGGTTCGGCATCCTGCGCAGCGGTCGGTGAGGTAAACGGGATGTACCCGTGTACGGGGTCGAGACTGATGCTTTCGCGCTGGAAATCTTGCATAGAGCATATTATGGCGGTTGTCGGCCATCGCGTCCAGGAAGTGTTTGCGGTTTCGTCCCCCCATTATGTCTAAATGGGGATATATGGAATACGCGTCGCATGGGCAGTGTGGCGAGAATGGGTGATATTACACCCGGCCGAATGCCCTCTCGACCGTGGTAACCACACAACCACCCCCCCATGCCCCAATTTCGCCAATCGATCTAGTATCGGTTGCCCGGTACGACTAAACTCCAATCATCGAGTATGACTTTTCTCATTAGGCAAGATGCCCCATCTAGTGGATCCTGAAGGAGTATTGCTGTGATACGTTTGTGGACATGCCTGATAATCTGGAACGCTGGTCTGTTGGTGGGTGTCGGGAGCGTCTCGGCCGCCGAGCAACCGCCGACGATACCCAGCGAACAACTATTCCCCAACACGACGCAGGGTTTTGCGGCGATTGCCGACATCGATCGGCTCAGGGAACACTGGAATAAAACCCAGATCGGTCAGTTGATGGCCGACCCGGTGATGAAACCGTTCTCCGAGGACCTCCGTCGGCAAATCGAGGGCCGCTGGTCGGGCATCCGCAAGCGGCTGGGATTGGAATTGGACGACATCAAGGACGTGGCCGGCGGCGAGGTCGCCATCGGCGGGATTCTGCCTGCACCTGACACGGCAGCCTTCGCCATCGTGGTCGACGTAACCGGCCACGACGAGCAAGTGAAGGCCCTCTTGGCCAAGGTAAGCAAAACCCTCCTTGCCCGGGGCGGCAAGCAGAGCCAGAAGGTCGTCGGCGGAGTCACGATCACGCTGTTCCAAGTACCGGCGCCGCAAAACGCTCTGGTCGGCCCCGCCGACCGCACGGCGTGTTACTTCCACACGGACACCCTGTTGGCGGCGTCGGATAATCTCGAAGTGCTGGTGGGCATCCTCGCCCGCGCCAAGGGCAATCCGGCCGGCAGCCTCGCCCAGACGCCGGCGTTTCAGGCAGTGATGCAGCGTTGCGCGAAGGACAACGGACTGAAGATGCCGCAGATCCGCTGGTTTATCAACCCGCTGGGCTACATTCGGATGATCCGCATCACCACGCCCGAAGATCGCCGGCGGAAGGGAAAGCCGATCATTGAGATTTTGGAGAACCAGGGTTTCGAGGCCTTGCAAGGTGTGGGCGGATTCGTGGACTTTGCCGTCGAGGGCTTCGAGATCATCCATCGCACGGCCGTATCCGCGCCGACGCCATATCAGAGGGCGATGAAGATGCTCCGATTCCCCAACGGCGCCGACTACGCGCCGCAGCCCTGGGTACCCCGCGACGTGGCCGGTTACAGCACGTTCTATTGCGACATCCTCAACGTGTTCGACAACTTCGGACCGCTGTTCGACGAAGTGGTCGGCGGCGAGGAGTTTCTCTTCTCGGTGCCGCTGGAGTTGCAGAAGAATCTCGACGGCGGCGTGACGCCGAAGGCCCTTGCGAAGAAATTCGACGAGGCGGGGCTCACACTCTCGCCGCAGGCGAAGTTGACCACGCGGACCTCGGGAAGCGCGTGGAGAATCACCGACGTGATCAGGACCACGGTCGACGGGGAGGTCGAAGTGCAGCAACTCACCTACGTAATCCGCAAGGGAAAGGAGAAACTTCTCGTCTACGAGGAAGTGACGGGCATCTGGGACGAGGTTGTGAAGAGCTTGGAGGTCGATCCCAATGGTCCGCAAATCAAATTGCGAGATGACCTCATCAAGCATCTGGGACAGCGGGTGACTATTCTGACGAAGTACGAACAGCCGATCACGCCGACCAGCGAGCGGCTGCTGTTCGCGATCGAGACGAGCAATCCGGAGGTTTTGGCCGCGACGATCCGCAAGGCGATGAAGAACGATCCCGGTGCCGTGCGACGGGAACTCGACGGGCTGGAGATTTGGGAGATCATCGGAGAGGAAGAGACTGACATTCCGGACATCGAGATCGATCTGCCGTCGCTCGGAGGAGATGACGACGAGGAAGAAGACGAGGAAGATGACGGCCAGGCCCGGCTGTTGCCCCATGCGGCGGTAACCGTTGTGGGTCAGGGGAGCGGGCATCTGATGGTGGCCTCGCACATCGATTTTCTCGTGGAGGTGCTCAAACCGCGCGAGGCGCGTCAGCAGTTGGGCAACGCCGTCAACTTCAAGCTGATCGACGCCACGCTTACCCAGCCGGCATTCAACGTTCCTCAGAAATGTGCCCAGATTTTCTCGGAAACGGCCGAGCAGTTTCGCCCGACCTACGAGTTGATCAAGCAGGGCAAGATGCCCCAGGGTCAAACGATGTTCGCACGGGTGCTGAACACGATGTTCGGCACGGGCGAGGAAGGCGTCATCCGCGATCAGAAGATCGACGGCAGCAAGTTGCCGGCGTTCCAGGTCGTCCGCCGCAAGCTGGGCCCGGCCGGGGTGACGGCCACCAGCGAAGCCACACCCGAGTTCACTGGCTGGTTCTTCAAGGGAATTACGCTGAAGTAACAGCCGGTCTACTTGATCGACAGCCAATTGGCTAGTCCCAACACGCACACGCCGGCGATCAGCAGCGCGATGCCGGCGACGATCCAGTGGACGCTCTGTCGACTGGCGCCTTTCCATTCGCCCGTGCGGAACCCGTGGACGTTGCCGACGATGATCGCGAAGGACATGAAGATTGGGTAGCCCACCGGCAAGCCCAGTCCACCTTCCGCGTCCAACCTGAACATGCCGAGGAACAGGAAGAAGAGAGCGCCGTTGTGCAATGCGGCCATTGCGGCAGCCAGCAGCAGCACGAGTCCGACGCCCGGCCTGGCGAAATGCCCCCAGGTCTTGTTTCTGGTGAGTTGGACGATGCAGTAGAGGCAGGCCGAGACGGCCCCGCCAAGGAGGATCATCGTCACCGGTGCCCAGGCCGCTGCCCACTGGGGATTGCCGACGGTTATGGCCTTCGTGCCGATCGGACCGGCATGGCCCATTGCTACGGAGAAGCAAGCACACAGCACGCCTGAGAGCACGCCGATCGCCAGGCCGATGAGTATCTTGGGCCGTTTGACGGCCGAATCCGTCGGTGGGTCGGGTTCCGCGACTGGTCCGTCGGACTTCAGACTCCGATCTTTGAGGATACCCGCCCGGCCCGCAACGGCCACGCCGATCAGGCAGACGGCCACGCCAGCCATGGTCACGTATCCGGGCGTTGTAAGGACCTTGTCGCGTTCAAAGATCAGCATCGGCATCATCGAGCCGAAGACGATTTGGGCGCCGTAGTTCAGTGCGTAGGCCAGCGACAGACCGATAAACGCGAAGCTCATCCCGAGGGTCATCGACCCCAGCCCCCAGAGAAACCCGAAGGCCAGCGTGTAGACGATCGTGGCGGTCTTCATCTGGGAGTAGATATCGCCGAGGTCTTTGACCAGCAGCGGGGCCACGATCGCCGGGATGACGATCGTGACGAACAGGAAGAACGGTCCCCAGAGCACTTCCCAGGGCGTATCTTTGTTGGCGAACTTGCTCGGCAGGCCGAACGACCCGCCGCAAATTGCCCCGGCCAGCATGAACAATCCACCCAGTATTAGGTTTTCCATCGTGTCGAGACCTTTCCGTTGTTAGGTCGTAGGGTGGGTCGAGGTACGAGACCCACGCGTTCACCGCAACTCCTATCACTTTCCGCGTGGGTCTCGTACCTCGACCCACCCTACATCTGCTTTGCGACGGGCTCGGAGACCCATCGTACACAACCTACACCGGCTCGGGTAACTCGTAGCCTTTGCGGCGGGCGACGTCGAGGTACTTGTTGGCTTCGTCGTCGCCGGGGAATATCTCCTTGATCGGGTCCCACTTTAGTTTGCGGCCGGTCCACCGAGCGATGTTGCCCAGGTGGCAGACCGTGCAGGAGCGATGGCCGATCTCGACGTCGGCTACGCACGGTTTGCGGCTCCTCATACAGTCGAACCAGTTTTGCAAGTGGTGGTTGCTCTCGTAGAGCCGCTCGTCGGTACTCTTCAACTCCACCTTGGCCAGTTCGGGCGGGTTCGACTTGAAGTGGGCGCGGTGGATTTCGATCTTGCCCTTGTCGCCGATGAAGATTCCGCCGGCGCCCGACCCGTTGTCGAGCGTGACGTTGACGCCGCCCGGGTATAGGTAGTGGACCTTGTACTTCTTGCCGAACGGGCCGTTGCCCACGTTGCGGCCGACCGGTTCCTTGAAGGTGGGCATCTCGTAAGGTCCGTCGTCGCACCAGACCTCCAGCGGGCCGCCCTCATCGGCACCCAGGGCCCATTGGATCTGGTCCAGTCCATGGGCCCCCCAGCCGGTCATCTCGCCGCCCGAGTAGGGCCAAACAGAGATCCAGCCCGGGTTGCGACGCGGTGTGTAGAGATCGACGTGATAGGGCACCACCGGGGCCTGGCCGCACCACTGCTCCCAATCGAGACCGTCGGGCAGGTCTTGACCGGGCAGGTCCATCCGCCATGGACTGGGATAGTTTGCCCCGATGACGGTATGCACCTTGCCGATGTAGCCGTTGCGGATCAACTCGCACGCGCGGCGGTTGGCGGCCATCGAACGCTGCTGGCTGCCGGTCTGGAAGACCCGCTTGTGTTTGCGGACCGCGGCGGCAATCGCCCGGCCTTCCTTGATCGTCAGGCAGAGCGGTTTCTCGGCGTAGATGTCTTTGCCGGCCTGGCAAGCATGGATGCAGACTCGCGCCCGCCAGTGATCGGGCGTGGCCGTGACGATCGCGTCGATGTCTTTGCGTTCGAGCAGCTTGCGATAGTCGGTGTAGGCCTCGGCCTTGTATCTTTCCGCCGTTTGCTTGGCACGCGGTGCGTTAATGTCGGCGATACCTACGACACGGCCTTGCTTGGACGACCCGGCCAACACGCCGGAGCCCTGCCTCCCGATACCGATGCCGCCGATGCCAATGCGGTCGTTAGCGGCGGGCACTTCGGCGTTGCCGAGCACTTCGCGTGGGATCAGGCAAGGCGTGGCCACGGCGGTTGCCGCCAGAGCGCCGCTTTGGCGGAGGAATCGTCGCCGAGAGAGTTTTTTCGAGTCGGTCATATTTCGATTTCCTTGGAGAGGTGGCTTTGGCTACGTCGTCAATGTCGCGCCGAACGCCGCCATTATGTCCGATCCTGCATCGACGTGCAACGCCGCAAGAAACGCCGCCTCCACGATGGCAATAGCCGGGGGGCAACGCCCCGCGGGCCGGATCAAGCTCAGCCCGTGATGTCCGGACAATCTGGAGCATTACGGAGCCTGGGTAGTTCGTCCGGCGTGCCGCTGGTGAATCTTAGCGAGGAACGCTTCGAGATCCCACTCGGCAAGTTGGCCACGATCGGGCTCGTCGAACCCGACCTGCAATTGCTCGTGAAGCCACTGCTTGTAGAGATCGGCGTTGATCTTGGCGATGGTGTTGGCAGCTTGAGATTCGACGCGTACAACCCGCGCACCGACTCCCGCTCCCTCCACCTGCGAAATCGCCGAAGTAACGGCCTCTCGCAGCGAAGGCGAGGTGCGATCAAACTCCAGGAAGGCGACGCCGTCGCGCATGTTCAACTCGATGTCGCCACCGGTCGCAGCATACAACGCGTCGGCCAGTTCGGACGTAATCTCGGAAACGTCCGACAGGATCAAAGTGAATCGATGCTCATTCATCAAAAACGTCAGGTTTCTCATTTAGCCTTCGAACGCGAAGGTTCCGGTAGGTTACCTCGGCGTTGCTGAATAGCAACTTGGATCCCACGCCGATTCGTTCGGCAGTTCCGAATGGTTCCTCGGGTCTCAGCCACGTGCCGCGATGAACTACCTGGCCGTTGACCGCCAAAGCGACCTGCTTGTCCCAAACGGTTACCTGTAGACGGTTCTTCATTGGATTGGCCTTCACTGTGAACGATCCTTCGCTGAAGTAGAAATCGCGGCAAATCGTGGCCTTGCCTGTTTGAGGCGTCAGAATGAACGTTCGAAAACGGCAGACCGGATGGCTGGCGTGGCAGAAGATCAACGTCGAGTCATAATCGATGCGCTTCTTGTGGATTTCGGAATCCGCCTCGAATTGAAAACGGTGTCCCACGCGGGCGAAGTGTAGCATCGACAGATTGAAGTTCTCGAACTTCGTCCGGCCGTGAACGGTCTTCTCGTCAATCTGTTTGAACCGCCCTCGCTCGGTCCGCCAACCCGTCAAGTCTTTGTCGAAGGTCAGTTCGATCCAGTCGCCCGTATCGAGTTTCTCTTCTACCTGCAACCCGGCCAGCCGGCTTTTGATGTATAACCGCGCATGGTCATTGTCGGCCTTTTCCAGGGCTTCTTCGAATATACCTCGGGCTTCGGCGAGATTGCCGGAGTCGTGATCGCGGTCGGCCCGGTCGATTAGAGAGCCGGTCGAGCCGCCGCGGGCGTAAGCTTCGGCAAGCAGTGCCCGCGGAGTGATGTAGTGCCTTTGCAGATCGAAGGGGGTGAGGTTCTCGACGTCTTTCATCCGGTTCAGCGCTGCCAGACTTTCGTCGTATTGCCCGCATTGCCACGCCACCACGGCGTGGCACGACAACACCCAATCTCGCTGAGACGCAAAGTGCGCGGATTCTTCGTACCCCTGATACAGTTTCTTGAAGTAGGGATACAAATCTTGCTCCCGCCACGAGGCAAACCATGGCTGCTTGCCGACGCCGATCTTGCGCAACAGCGGATAGAAGTGCAACGGCACCCGAGTGTCGAAGCGTTCGGTTTTCAGGCACGCTCGGGCGAAAGTGAACATCTGCGCGTGATTGCCACCCCATTTTGGTTGGATGAAGTTGATCAAGCTCGAATAGGCTCCGTCGTAGTCCATCTGAGCCTTGACGGATTCATGGAACCAGTAGAAGATCGATTCTTCTTCGGAGGCCCGCCCGGCCCCGGCGACGGTGATCATCATAGCTGCCGCCTCCGGGCGGTCGGTGTGCAGTTGATGGGCTTTGCGCAGATGCTCATCGGCGATGGCTAGGTACTCGGCGAAGCCCTTCCAGCCCTCTTCCGTGACGTCAGGCGCGTAGCCACTGCCTCGCGACGCCCAAGCCAGCTTGACGTTTGTCGTGCCGCGCAACATGTGGGCGAGCCAGGCATCGCCCTCGTTCTGTTTCAGTACCTTTGCGCAGATCCCGTCGACTTGTTGCAGTCCCGCCCTGCTCAGCGTGGACACTGCCCAGGCCAGCGTATTGAGGATTGGCCGACAGTCACTTTGCTTGTCCGGCTTTTCGGGTAGGATTTCCCGAACACCGTCGATGATGATTTGCTCGCGGATCTTGGCCAGTTCCTCGAACTTCATCACCCGAATGTTCCTCTCCATTTTGTGCGCCAGTAGGACGCGCGTAAGCGTGGGATAGCCCATCTCTTTCGTGTCCACCAACACGGTTCTCACTTGATGTTTCTTGACGTACATACCGTCGATGCTATTGGTCAGCGGGAAGCGCAAACCATGGAGCAAGGGAGCTTCGCAACCGAGGTCCCAAACCTCGTGCATCTTCTTGAATAGCTCGACGTCGCGCATGCAGCCCGGGAGGTTGATGTGCTTTCGGGCGTATTGCTTGAAGAACTCTTCCGCCTGCTTGTCGTACTTGGCGTCGCGCTTGCCGTGCTTGCGATATGTTTCGACGAGCAGATTGTCGAAAAACGGCAAGGCGGTCTTCGCGTAGTCGTGAATGGTTCGGGCGTCGGGGCCGCATGGAATCAACGCCTCGTCCGACGCTCCCCACGTCTGGTTGTTTCCCCCTGCGATGACGCATACCAGCAGCACCGCAATGCTCCGACACAATACTTCATTCGTTTGAGACATGTAGACCCTCCAATATGTGGTTTAGTCTTCCCTATTAGACTCCTGCGAGTCATCATTGAAAAGGTCCGGTTTCTCCTTCAGCCCCCGAACGCGGAGGTTTCGGTAGGTTACCTCGGCGTTGCTGAATTCCAGTTTGGAGCCGACGCCGATTCGTTCAGCGGTTCCGAACGGCTCCTCGGGTCTCAGCCATGTGCCGCGATGAACCACCTGGCCATTGACCGCCACAGCGACCTGCTTGTCCCAAACGGTTACCTGGAGACGGTTCTTTACGGGGTTGGCTTTCACCCGGAACAGTCCCTCGCTGGTGTAGAAATCGCGGCAAACCATGCCCTTGCCTGCTTGAGGCCTCAGTATGAACGTTCGAAAACGGTAGACCGGATCGTTGGCATGGCAGAAGATCAACGTCGAGTCATAATCGTCGCGTTTCCTGTGGATTTCGGAATCGGCTTCGAACTGGAAACGGTGTCCCACGCGGGCAAAGTGGAGCATCGATAGTTTGGACATCTTGAGCCCCGTCCGGCCGCGAACGGTCTTCTCATCGATCTGTTTGAAACTCCCTCGCTCAGTCCACCAGCCCGTCAAGTCCTTGTCGAAAATCAGTTCGACCCAGTCGCCGGTTTGGAGTTTTTCTTCTACCTGCAATCCAGTCAGCCGGCTCTTGATGTATAACTTCGCACGGTCGTTCTCGGCCTTCTCCAAGGCTTCTTTGAGTACGTCTTGGGCTTCGGCAAGGTTTCCGGCGTCGTGATCGCGGTCGGCCCGCTCGATCAGCGAACCCGTCGGACCACCCCGGGCGTAAACTTCCGGGAGCATCGCCTGCGGAGTAACGTAGTGCCTGCGTATGTCGAAGCTGTCGAGGTTCTCGACGTCTTCCATCCGCTTCAGGGCTGCCAGGCTTTCTTCGTATTGCCTGCATTGCCACGCCACGACGGCATGAGACGCCAGCACCCAATCTCGCTGAGGTGCGAAGTGAGTGGATTCTTCATACCCTTGATAGAGTTCCTTGAAGTAATCGGGATACAAGTTCGCCTCTCGCCACGAGGCAAACCAAGGCTGCTTTCCGAGGGCAATCTTATACAACAGCGAATAGAATTGCAGCGGCACCCGGGTGTCGTAGCGTTTGGTGTTGAGGCATACTCGGGCGAAAGCAAACATCTGCGCGGGATTGCCGCCCCATTTTGGCTGGATGAAGTTAATCAAGCTCGAATAGGCCCCGTCGTAGTCCATCTGGGCCTTGACGGATTCGTGGAACCAGTAGAAGATCGATTCGTCTTTGGAGGCATGCCCTCCCCCGGCGACGTTGATCATCACGGCTGCCGCCTCTGGGCGGTCGGGATGCAGTTGATGGGCCTTGCGCAGATGCTTGTCGGAAACGGCCAGATGCTCGGCGAAGCCCTTCCAGCCCTCTTTTGTAACCCCGGGTGCGTAACCACCGCCTCGTGACGCCCAAGCCAGCTTGACGTTTGTGGTGCCTCGCAACATGTTGGCCAGCCAGGCATCGCCCTTCTCCTGTTCCAGCGCCTTTGCACAGATCTCGTCGACTTGTTTCACTCCCGTTGTGCTCAGCGAGGACACTGCCTGGGCCAGTATTTGGAAGATTGGTCGACAGTCGCTCTGTTTGTCGGGTTTCTTGGGGAGGATTTCCCGAACACCGTCGATGATGATCTGCTCGCGGACCTTGGCCATCTCCACTTGCCTCCGCTTCCAAACGTTCGCCGCCATATTGTACGCCAGCAAAACACGCGTGAGCGTGGGATAGCCCATCTCTTTCGTGTCTACTAGTACAGTCCTCACTCGATGCTTGTTGACGCAATTGCCGTCGATGCCATTGGTCATCGGGATCCGCAAACCATGGAGCAAGGGAGCCTGGCAACCGAGGTCCCAAACCTCCTGCGTCTTCTCGAATAGATCGACGTCGAGCATGCAGCCCGGGAGTTTGATGTGGCTTCGGGCACACTCCTTGAGAAACTCCTCCGCTTGCTTGTCGTACTTGGCGTCGCGCTTGCCGTGCTTGCGATATGCCTCGACGAGCAGCTTGTCTAAGAACGGCAAGGCAGTCTTCGCGTAATCGTTAACGGTTCGGGCTTCGGGGCCGCAGGGGATCAACGGCCCGTCAGAGGCTTCACACGTCTGGTTGTTTCCCCCTGCGATGACGCATACCAGCAGCACCGCAAAACTCCGACACAATACTTCATTCGTTCGAGACATGTCGACCTCCCGAAATATGGTGCAATCTTCCGGTCACGACGGGTATACCAGCGCTTCCCCCCGGAACGCAGTCCGGGGGCGTTGGCAACTCTTCTCCCTACTCCCCACTCCCTACTCCCCACTACCCCGGATACTTCCATGGATCACGGTACTCACGTCGCAGAAGCTTGTTGGCCTGCGGGTCGTCGATGCACCGCTCCTTTTCGCCGTCCCAGGCGACGCTGCGGCCGAGCTTCAACGCCAGCATACCCAGCATGCTCATGCTGGTCGAACGGTGACCGATCTCGATGTCGCAGGCCGGCCGGTCGCCCGACTTGACGCACTTGACAAAATCGGCCCATAGCTCGGGGATGTTCTGGGTGTCGGGCTCGTGGAGTTGCGGTTTCTCGTGGATCGTCGGTTTGCTCTTGTCGACCGGGTAGAACGTCCAGCCGTCGAGCCAGCCGAGGTGCAGCGTGCCGGCCGTGCCGTAGAAGTAGCAGCCGATGTTGTGCTTCTCGGCGTTGTTGGCCGCGTAACGGCGATGTTCCCAGGTGGCGGTGAACGACTCGAACTCGTAGTGGACGACCTGCGTATCGGGCGCGTCGGTGTTATCCTTGTTGATGTGCCGCCCGCCGGTCGAAGCGATCTTCTTGGGGAACGTCTCGTCGGTCCACCAGAGAATCTGGTCGAGCCAGTGGATTCCCCAATCGCCCAACTGCCCGTTGGCATAGTCGAGAAACTCGCGGAACCCTCTCGGATGCATCCGCTTGTTGAACGGCCGCAAGGGTGCCGGGCCGCACCAGAAATCCCAATCGAGCCCCTCGGGCGGATCGCAGTCGGGCGTCACCTGGCCGGCGCCCCCGCCGTAGTGAACGAACGCCCGGACCATGCCGATCTTGCCGGCCTTGCCCTCTTTGAGAAACTTCATCGCCGAGATGTTGTGCGGCGATACGCGGCGGTGCGTGCCGACCTGGACGACCCGATCGGCGGCCCGGGCCGCTTGGACCATCGCCCGGCCTTCCAGCAGCGTGTGGCCAAGCGGCTTCTCCACGTAGACGTGGGCCCCGGCGTTGCCG
>SDBT01005784.1_pt1 | contig 20692 bp, 15 predicted proteins | sample 2277101 | NCBI WGS metagenome assembly SDBT01 (sample SAMN10404973, study PRJNA504765) | marine sediment metagenome | isolation source: marine sediment core GS10_PC15, 103 cmbsf | place: Arctic Ocean: Southern Knipovich Ridge | collected 2010 | reverse complement strand
CCGCCTAACCGGAAACATCCGCCTGGCAACGCAGTTCAGCTTATGATCAAGGGTTTGGCGTGATCCAGTGATTTTCTCACATCGGGATTCACAAAATTGTCCAATAGGTCGGTTGATAGTGCACACGCATCTGGATTTATCACTTTCATCTGCTTAGCTTAATGCGTATGGAGGCTCACCCTCCCACATGCTGACTAAAGCTTCAAAGGACTTTCGCAAACTTGCTTAATCATACTCACAGAGATTCTTTGCGCAATAGTTTTGATACAGGTTGTGACGCTCAACCCGCGATTTCAGACAGTCTCTTAATATGTTCCAAATTTCTAACCGCTGCAGCGACGGAATCGTCTATCGCTGGCGTTTCCAGCATGAGATAGCCATTAAAACCGACCTCTTTGAACGCATCTATGGCCGCCTTAAAGTCGATACGGCCTTCGCCTAACGTCCCGGACGGATTATCCTTTATGTGGGTTTGGACGATGTGTTTTCCCAGTTGCTCGATCTCCTGAACAATGTCGTAGCCTATGCCGGCGGTATTGCCGGTGTCGAAATATACCTGAATGCAGTCAGAGCCAACGGCCTCAACAATGCGCAGCATATCCGCCGCGTCCAGAGAAGTCTCCAGACCCAGACATACGCCCTTGTCTTCCGCGACGTGTGAAAGCTCTTTCATTTCGCTGATCAGGTGCTGGATCTGCTCTTCCGATTTCAAGGCAGCGGTACCGAAGAACGGAGCGAGGATAACTGACGCGCCGATATGAGCACATGCTTCTATAGTTTTCCTGATGATTTCGCCCGCTGTTTCCCTGTGTTCAGCCTCACCGCTGGCCGGGCTGTTCTCTTTATAATTCAGCAAGTGGAGACAGATGGACGCCGCTTCAACGCCTGTGGTTTGTGCGGCTTCCCACATTGCCTGACGCATATCGCCATCGCCCGTCCACAACGGGTCTTCTTTATAATCCAGCCCGATGCCGAATTCTATGCCCTGAAATCCCAATTTCCCTGCTTTTGAGAATATGGAAACTTTATCATCGTCTGGCCTCAAGCCATATTCAGTCTGGCTGTTGTGCATACGAAAGCTCTCCATTATGCCATATTTCATATCAACTGTCCTTTGGTATACGTGGGAAGAGCGTCTCCAGCAGCCCGGTCACGTGATTATTGACCATCGGCTGAATAGTCATTTCGATCTGAAGATAAGCCTCGTAAGGCGTCATCCTGCCCACAATGATCTTTGTTATGGTATCATCATCCGCTGCGATCAGTATGTCCACATTCTCAAGGACACCCTCTAACACGCTGACCTCGCCATTCTCGATGGCTATAGTGGCTTTGTGCTGATGGCCGGCGATGCCGATACTGCCGCACCAGTCTTTGTGATCGCTATCTTTCAGCCGCTTAGCCAGCAGCGGAGAAATCTCCTCCAGGAGCATAGGTAGATTGATGATCTTAAACATACCCGCGCCGCCAGTTCGGTTATATGAATATCCAAAATTGCAGAGCAATTCTCTCAGGAACTTCTGAGCGGGCAAACCCTCCCGGTCCATCACTATCCGCTTGAAGCCATGCGAAACCAGTTCATTATGCAGGGCACAGAGCAGCGCAAAGCCTATACTTGGCCTGTCATCCGTTTTCTTCAGACATACATTCGAAATCCGTACTTCCTCTTTGCTTCTGCCTTTGGGTACTTGCACATATCCCAGCATTTCGCCGTCCCGCTCCGCTATTTTGACGTAAACGCTGCCTGGTCGCAGCCTTCTGGCTTTTACCTTACCTGCAATCAGGAGGTCGGCGTAACATTCATTCGCCAGGGCCGCCATTTTCACTTCGTCGCCGGGGGAATATGACCGAATCACCAGGCCGTCCACCACTTTTGCTCTTTCTCCCCGCAATTCCTTGTTAAATGACTCACTGCAAATGATATCCACAAACCCGAAGCTTCTATACATAGGATGAGCAGTATTGCGCGTTCCTGTTCCCAGAGTTGCACATGAGCATCGGCGCACGGCTCTGTGCTCAAACGTCTGCTGCATTGTCCAGCGCGAGAGACCTTTTCTTCGGTATCGAGGTCCGGTATGCACCCATTCCACGTACATACCAGTGACGTGGGTGTCACTCAAGAAATGACTCCCGTAAAAGCTGCCACTAACCCCTGAGAAGATATTGGCTACTTTGTGCCCCGCCACCGTTGGGAATAGGCTCAGGTGACCGTCATATTCGACCTTCATCTTCACCACAGGATCGCCGTTTTCGTCCCTGAGACCTCTGAGGGATAATTCATCCGTTTTTTCATACCCGATCTTGTGGAGAGCGTATCCCGCATCAAGCTGGAACCTGTAATCCTGACCTCTGGCTGTCTCAATGAGTCGATCCGCCGCCGAAATGATCCCCTGCCGTATCAGTGCAAGAGCTGCTATAGCCGCGAGCGTTCTGTCATCTTCATCTGCCGTCAGATCACTCAGCGCCTTCACAGCGCGGCTGTCGGAAGTCCGGGACAGGCGCATGGCCGCCGCCAGACGCTCATATTTGTCCTCCGAGTTCATGTCATTCGAGTCTGACTCAGGCGGGGATGGCTGTTTCTCCTTCTCAGATGACTTAACCTCCGATGACTTCTTCTCTCTGTCGTCCATACCTATGAGACACCATACAGCGTCACCTCTGTCGCTTGCACTGGCTGTTTTATCCCTGATCACATTCTTCACATACTGGCGGACGCCATTTTTAAACTCATCGCTGTCTTTGGGATGCAGTGGAAGCGGATGCACCGTCGTTCCTATCTCCTGAAACCAGGGGTATAAGTCCGTTTCAAATGCACGGCTGAGGTAATAGATGAAAATATCCGTGTCTGAGAATGGTCCAGAAGGCATGTCCTTCCAGAGATCATCCTGTTCGGAGAACGCCTTTGCGATGCGTGCGAAGAGATCCTGCCCATGCTTTTCCATCAAATTGCATAGTATCCACACCATTTTGGGATGGTACTCATAAGCCTTCGTTATATCAAATTCCTTCCCTGTGGGGTCTTTCTCTTTGAATTGTTTGACAATATCAGCATACATCTCCTCAGCTTCACTCTCGAATCCCAACAGCTTCATCGCCATTATACCAAAGCACTTTGCCACTGCATTATAATCAATGCCGGCATGTCTTATCAGTTGCTCTATTTGTCCAATATCCATCAGATTCGTCATCTGAATACCCAGAGCATAAGCAAGCATGGAATCGCTCAATGACATCCCTATACGAGGAGCTGGATTCCACCAGTCATACCTATGAGTACAGGACGTGTTCGCCGCTATCTCCCATGACCTTTCCGACCCCTTGGGAAATGCACTGATTATTTTCTCATGTATTTTCTTCGCAAACTCCAGGCAGGTGTCCGCTCTGTCCTTCACAAAGTCGGTGTAATAAACCTTTATATTGCCATCCTCTTTTGTATGCTCATCCACCGGGATCTCATCCGGGATCGTTTCGCTGGCTTCCGTTTTGGATATCCGATTCTCCGCCAGCCAGTCGATGAAAGCTCTGCATGTCCTCTGGTTAGCCTTCGAGAAGGCCACATCATTGATGAGTATTACTCTCCCGTTCCCAAACTTCATACATGCGCCGATGGATTCCTCTGTTTTACTGTGCTGGAGGAACACCTGGGCATCTTCTGGTATCTCTATGATCCCACAGTTGTCGAGATGAATATCGTCCAGTTCCAGTTCGCCCAGTGCCGCATGATAGACGAGGCGCAAGTCCTCTCTGGGATAACCGCGCACGAGACCGTCATCAAGCTTAGTATCGCCCTTGCATCTGTCCAGCGGAAGGAATTCTGCTCCGAAGATTCGCGCCACTTTGTTTACACGTGTCTCCGAGATAGGTTTGCCTACCTCCATCTCGGACCTGCTTGTGCTGGCTGCCAGAAGAAGCCCGCCGCCAGCCTCCACAAATTTCCTGATGAGTTCCAATTCCTCATCCTTGTATTCCAGAGGCGAGTAGCCGCATATAGTCAATACATCGTAATTTTTCAATACCGACCAGTCCAGGTAATCCCTGTTATCCGTTACCTGATAGATGTCATCGGGTTCTATATCCACCAGCGCACGAGACCATCCGGAATCCCGGGACTGATCGACCAAAACACGAATTCTCTCCTGTGCCATTTCAGCTATATCCCCTCACGATTACTAATGTTAATACGAGTTTTTCAGTTACGTGTGGAATTTGCCGAGTAGAACGAGGCTGCCAGCCCGTTTCCGTAGAGAAAGCTGACAGCGTATTCTACAGCAACGGGCTGGCAGCCTCGTTCTACTCATAACTGAAAAACTCGTATCCTGATTCTTTTTCCTTCGTGGCTTCGTGTTAAGAAGACACCACATCATAGCCTAATTCAACATTATCAATTAAGCAATCATGGAAATCACTATGTCACAGACGACTTGCTGCGGGTTACCTGCAATTCGACGGTTGATACACGACGCTCCAGTTGCGAATAGGAGATAGCGATCACCTCTCGCGCCTCATCCGGGGTCATACACCCGATGCAGACCATGTCCATTTCCCTGATTGTCGCCCAATTGAACGCCAAGCCCACCAATGGCTGAAGCCTTCCAGAAGCCAGCGGCTTGATGGTGATGACTGGTTTTTTCCGCTGCCAGATCATCCGATGTACCCAATCTATCTCGATCTGCATCAGGAAGCCCGCCGCGTTGTATATCTGGATGTAAGTCTCCACGTCAATCCCCGTCTCATCTGCGTATATAGGCGTCTCAGGCATGTGAGTCGATAGACCGGGAACCATTCCGCGTTCGCGAATTGCGGATGTGATGAAGTCAATATCCCGTATCGTCCGCGAACGCCTATCCAGCAATGCGTCGGTGGTGGACTGGTGTGGCATACAGATGTCGCACCCCTTCTCAGCGAAGGCGTCCAGCGTCTTCAGATTCTCGGCTTCTGCCTCTTTAGTTCCTGACAGGTCGAAACTGGGAGTGCCGATCCAGATGCACTTGCGTCCCGTGCGATCTTCCACGTCGCGCATAGCTCCGACGAAATGGTCTTCGTCCGGCTGTCCGCCCAGAACCGTGTCTATCCCTTCTTTGAAAAATACTTCCATTACATCCGCGATCCGCTCGCGAGTTTGCAGTTCTTTGATGAACTTGGACTGGGCGCCGCTCGTGTGGGAAAATCCCATAAACCAGTTGGTTCCAACTATCATTCTCGGAACGGATATGTTTTCAATCTTCGTTCGTGGAAATTCAGACATACTTTCTTCCTTTCTGTTTCTGATTGGTACTGTCAAATTTTTCACCGCAGAGGCGCAGAGATCACAGAGAGAACGCGGAAAAAGATAGAATGTATATCTCCTCCCCTTTCTTTCTCTGTGCTCTCTGTACCTCTGTGGTGATTTTCATTTCAGTTCTACAATTCCTTACAGTCCCTATTATTGTTTTCCTCTGTCCTTCTTTCTTTCTCTGTGTTCTCTGTACCTCTGTGGTGAATCCCTTTCTCCTTTGTTCTTGTCTAGGAAATCATAAAATCTAAACACGGAGACGCAAGGTAAAAGGGAACCAGCATGCTATATTCTCACTTTCTCACTTTCTCATCTTCCGGCTTTTCCTCCGCAACCTGATATTCTATATCAAAAAGCCCGTCGCCTTCACCGTCACACAACAATGCGGTGAAACCAAAACCCTTATCGCTCCTCTCCAGATAAACGGAGAGATGATTCATCCCCGCTTTAAGCTGGATGTCTGTTCGGCATTCAGCAAGCTGATGTCCATCTTCGGTTTCCTTTTTCAGTACCTCTTCGCCATTGAGTTCTACAGTCATCTTTCCATCGGCGGATGCCCACAGCTTTCCGCTCTGCGAATACTTAGAGAACGCATATACCGATGCTCGGGTTGACTTCGTTTCATTACCAAAAGCCCTCGCCAGGTCGATATATCGCTCCTCGCTTGTGAATACCTGCCAATCTCCACCTGCGGAGTCCTTTACCAGCCAGGTTCGGTTTCCTCTCGCAGTAAAGCTGATCCCTCTTCTTCCGAATCCTCTTTTGAATCTTCGCTTAACTTTCTCGATGGAATTGCCGACAATCCGGATCTCGCTCATGTCTAGTGTGCCAAATCCCTTTTGCGCGGCGTAGTGGAGATAATCTAAATCCATTGGGTTAAAGCCCATCACCGCTGAACCAACTGCATCCGCTGCAACAGGATCGGAAGTCGCTATAACCACATTGTGCCTGATGTTATCGCCCCACTGAGGCCCACTCCCTTCAGTTGACCAGAACCCCTCAATAACGCTATAGTCGGCAGGATGATAGGAGAACAGGTCAATAAATCCTTTTTGCGTGTCGCCTCGATGGATACTGCCTTTTCTGACAATACCCGATGGGTGGCTGGGCAGGATTCCAATATAGTTCTTCATTATCAGAGTTGTCCCGCACGCAGTATGCGTTTTCATCGCAGGGACGGAGATCAGCTTGTCGCAGGTCAGAATCGTCTCCGGTATATGGTAGCCCTCGCGAAGTGTGCCCGTTCCAGCGGCGTATGCCCCGCGCCCGAACAATTCAGGTGGACGATGCACTTCGCCAATCCGCTGAAACGCGCTGATGCCACTGTTATTCGGGTCAGGGACAGGCTCAAAGCGAATATTGTCGTAGTTCAGGTCAACTATGTCCACCAATCCGGAGTAATCTCTGTTATATTCCTCTACGATACCCACGTAGGAGAGATTATCAAACTCCGGCCACGTCACTGTCCAGCCGTCCTCAGTCTGGTTCGGATCAGTTCCCGGTTCGCCTGTCTTCCGCCATTCCGCGCCACCTTCGGCAACAGTGATCCGTTTGGGATGGCAGTTTTCAATAAGATAACCGATGAGGCTTTTGATAACCCGTAGATCTGTCACCTGTCCCGGATGAGCTATGCCGCCATACCAGTATTGTGAATCCCTATTGCTGCGGCTTGTGACCATGTTAGGCTTGATCACCACCCAGTCGCTCTCTGAGATGATGTTCTTCAGAGAGTTGGGCGAAGTATCCGAATCCAGCGCCCTTCTCACTACGGCATCTATCTGCTGGTAAGTTAAATCCGCGTCCAGCGGCGCTCTCAAATTACCCAATTCTTCATCGCTTGATGAAGCTATTGTCACTATGGATCTGCTTCTCGAATTTTTCATTGCGTTTGGTAATCCTCTATAAAACGGCACTCTCTATCAATGCTCCTGAAGCAGTGTCAGCAGCTTGCGATCCAGTTTGTGGCCGTGCCAATCCTCATATTCCACATCCTCCCTGCCGGAATCGAGAATACCGAAGGAGCCGCGGAAGTTCCAGAGAGAATAACCGATGCCATGACCCTTCAGAATGTCCATGACATCACTGAACCATGCCATGAATACGTGGTGAGGTGTCTTGCTATAGCAGCCGCCTTCTCCGCAGTGTACGCCGATCCCTTTCTTCATAAGCTCTCCCCAGGGGGCATAGTGTTTTTCCAGACCGGCTCTGTCAAGCTTGACGGAACCGTCTTCGTTCAGGAGCGGCCAGGTCGGCTCAGGGAAACTGGATTTTCGATCAACCCAACCTGCCCGGAAGTGACTGATATTCGACGGATTATACGCGCGGTTGCTCTGAGCGACGCCGGTGGGTATCATCTCATGGACTACCTCATTCCCAACGCTGAGACCGTCAATGATGATAAGCCGATCAGGGCTTGTCTCACGGATATTCTCTATAGTTCGTGTCATCACGCGGCGGTAGTCCTCCCGCGACATATAGCCCTCTCGTGGCCTGGGCGCTTCGTTGACCATATTAAAGCTGAGGTCGCTGGATGGAATATCTTTATAGCGTTTTGCGAACACATCCCAGTGATAGACGAACGCATCCTCTGCCTGCTGATCCTGCCACAGCACAAATGGCTCGCGTTCAGGATTATTGATGCAGTAACCCGGCGCGCGGTGGAAGTTCAGGTTGACGTGAAAACCGTACTTCCTCGTCAGGTCAACAGCTTGGTCAACCTTCTCCAACGCGCTTTCTTTGATCTTGAAAACGTCATCAGGGCTGAGTGTTCTGGTCGTTTTCCAATCGGAATCCACCCACAGCCAATAGTCCATAGGGAGGCGGATGAAATCAAATCCCCAGTCCCTGATCCAGCGACAGTCGTCCTCGCTGATAGTACCATCGCTTCTTCTACCCCTGTCAAAGGCCTGAAAGAAGCTAAGCAAGTTGAATCCGCGCCAACGCGGGATAGCATTTCTAGATTCCATTTTGTTCTCCTCATTTTTCACCGCAGAGGCGCGGAGATCGCAGAGAGAAAGAAGAGACATGAGTTTTCATACCCTCCCATCTTTTCTCTCTGCGCTCTCTGCGTCTCTGCGGTTATTTTCTTTTTTATTTTCCAAATGCACTGTATTTTCAAACCGAGATCATATCCAATGTGATCTCACTGCCTTTTTGCACTTCGTAGCTTCTCTATTAATCCCCCTAGGGAGTTAAGGCATCTTTCGAATTCTTTTATTTGGCTACTGTTTTTAAGTTTTACATTAGCATTTGCTACTCGCAAAGCTGCCAGAATCTTATGCTGGCAATAAAGCCTCTCTGCTTGGATTCTATCGATATAAGCTGTCTTTTCACAGTACCTGTTCCAATACAGATCCGCCAGACCTTCGTTATCTACACAACCCTCAGTGAGAGACGTGATATCATACCAACGAGGCCGTATCGCAGCATATACCCAATCTACTGGGTAACATTTCCAAGAGTTCCTGCCTGTTGGAGCAAATACCAGATTATCTGGTTTATAATCACCATGACTCAAAACAAAGCTTTCTTCACTTGGACTTGTAATATCACATACCAGAGCATTAGAGTCACGGATGATCTCTCCAAGATTCTCAAGCCAAGTTCCGGGTACATCTCCTAACTTCTCATGTCCGTGCATCATAGTGTTTGTGACATTCTCTAGGAACTGGACAAGTTCACGCTGAATGGAGGCCTCTTTTTGAAACGAGGCGTCTGACTTGAGAACCGTTATGTCAGTGCTCTGAATATACACCAAGTGATCTACCGCAAGGAGTATCTTCTCTTCATCTTGGTGGTCGGTTGTCTCTCCGTTAATGTACTCAGTTACGAGCCAGTGTTCAGTTGATCCATATAGTTTCGGCATGTTAATGTGCTGGAAACTTTTTAGAGCTTCCATCTTATTAACTTCACGTTTGATTTCGCTGGATTCTTGGTGATATTTGACTAGCAAACTACGTATCCTGCCTAATACTGGTATTTTCACTTCTGAAGTGAAGTGATCACCGCGATCCGGTTTGCCACTCAAGGTATGGCCCTTGGAAGAGCATAGCTGCTGTAATCCGGAAAGGGCCCTTCGCTTATCCTGATAGTCTATTTGTTCCAGCGCTTTCATAAAAATTCTTAGGACCGATTTGAGGAACATAAATGACATCACCTCAATCCTTAATGAGCTGCGAATATATCTTACCGGCTGACCAACCACTCTTCCTTGATCTCATACCCAAATCCCGGAGCGTCGCTGGGTGCGATGTACCCATCCTTCGGCACAACTGCTCCTGGTATGGATCTGGTTTCCTCAAGCGGGATGCCTGGCGCAGATCCTACGAAGTATTCTATCCACGGCACGTTAGGCGTGGCATAGCTGAAGTGCTGACCATAGGCCTGATTAGCGCCTCCATGAAGCATAACCGGCAATCCTGCCGCTTCCGCCATGTGTGCGATCTTGACACACTCGCTCAAACCACTAACCCAGTTTATGTCCGGCTGAAGTATATCCAGACATTTCCGCTGGATGTATTGCATAAACGGCCAGCGCGTGTAATTATGCTCGCCAGTAGCCAGAGCTACCCAGTTCACCGCATTCTTGATGGCGACCCAGCCGTCGATGTCCTCCGGTATCAGACATTCCTCTATCCATTTGAGCCTGTATGGTCGAAGGCGCTCCGCCAGTCTTATGGTATATTCCACATCGAAGGCCATATAACAGTCCAGCATCATCTCAACGTGATCGCCGACAGTTTCCCTCGCTTTGGCCACGAACTTCTCATTTTCCTCCAGACCCCATAACCCATCAGTGGGTCCGTATGGACAGGCTAGTTTTACAGCCTTAAACCCCAGTTCGACGTACCAATCTACATCATTTCCTGTGGCGTATGCGAATATCTTATCTTTCACTGGCCCACCCAGCAATTCGTATACTGGCCTGCCTTCGATCCTACCTGCCAGGTCCCAGAGAGCCAGATCGATGGCGCTCATAGCCAGACACGACAGTCCCAGCGTTCCATAAGGCTTTGACAGGCGGAACATCATGTCCCACATCTTCTCTCTGGCGAAGCAATTCTCGCCCTCCAGCATGGGAGCGAAGTGCCCTTCTATTATAGCTGTAACTGGGCCAGCGGCGGATGTATTCCCCACCCCCCACGTTCCGTCTTCGGCAGTGATTTTCACCCAGACGCCGCCCCATTTCGGCTGCCAGAGGGATCGATGCCTCTTGTATTTCGGGTATCTGGACATGGGATTAGCCACTTCCGCATCAACCGCCCAGGCATCTCGCCGTTTCTGTGACTTTGGCGAACCAGATGGAGGAAGCCTCAACTGAACACATTCGATCTTTTTGATCTTCATCCTGTTCTCCTTATATCAGTTCCATAGTTTTTGGGCTTAGCAACGGTCTTCTTGATCACCCCCATCCTAGCCTTCCCCCATCAAGGGGGAAGGGATTTCGGGCTTGATCAGGAGTATCCGTTTCTCAGTCATAAAGCAGTATTCGAGAGAACTACCAGTTCCTTCCCCCTTGATGGGGGAAGGCTAGGATGGGGGTGATCTGGAGGGGCTAAATTCGCCAACAATATTTTTTCAGTCCCACCAATGCACAGTAATAAAATGGGAATGACATTATTCCGCATATACAGCTTCTTGCAGCCCTTTCAGGTATCCGATGGCGAACAGACGGCCAATGGATGAATACCCGGGACGATCATTGCTGTCACTCGCCATCGTCGGTACGTGATCAGGGCGACACACACCGTCAAAGCCAACGTCGCGGTATGCGCGCATACACTCCAGCATATCGGTCTGACCATCGTCATGAAATGTCTCCACGAACTTCTCAGGCGTGCCTCTTACGTCGCGGAAATGCACGAAAAAGATCTTCTTCTGCTTTCCGAAGTGACGGATGACAGAGGGCAGATCGTCAGTCATCAGGGTGAAGTTGCCCTGGCAGAGGCCAATGCCATTGACCGGGCTTGGAAACATATCTATGAGTTTCTGGAAGTTCTCAATGCTGCGCATGATGCGGCTGATGCCGCGAATGGGCGAAAGCGGCGGATCGTCCGGGTGCATAGCCAGATTGACGTTAGCTTCCTCTGCAACCGGCACAACCCGATCCAGAAAATACTTGAGATTGTCCCATAATTGCTCCTCCGTGACGATACCGTATTCAGTCAGGGGTTCATTGCGCATGAGATCATGATCATAGCCTGTGGCCAGGGCTTCGCCTCGCGATGGTATATCTTTTGAGGTGCGCAGCCAGTTGAAAACAGCCATCCATTCGTAACACCAGACAGGTATTCCCACCGTTCCCATATTTCGGATCATCTCGCAGGCGACATCGATCTCTTCGTCACGTCCGGGCAGACCCAGCTTCGCCTTGCCCAGCGGCGGTCGGCTTTCAATCACCGCAAACTCGAATCCCATGTCCTCGTATGCAGCCTTGATACGAGATAGCGACTTGACGCTCCAGGGCTGTTCCTCCTTGCTGGCATTTGGAACTGGACGGAGACCTATGCCGCCTACTACATGGTCAACGCCGCATTGCTTGACCATTTTCGATAAACTGCTCTGTCGCGGTGAGAATACTTCAGCTATATTGATCATGTTTTACCCCCGGTTATGGTATTGCTCTATAGAGAGAATCACGAATGGCACGAATAAACGAATAGCACAAATAGAAGGAAAAAGAAAAGTCTCCTTATAGGGAAGATACCACATACCCCAGAAACCTATAAGGAGACGATAATATACGATAAGATTATCATAGTCCTCGAACCATTTCAAGAGTTTCTTTAAGTAATGCAGGTAGAGTGGTCAGGAAGCCGTTGAGATACTATGGATATTGGGGAAACGTTATGTCAGCCACCAGGCGCAGCGACTGCATACATCTGACAACTTAATTTACAGTCCTGATTTCCTCTGGTTGCGTGGCTCTTTCACGTACAAAACGAGGATAACCAATCCAACAAAGATTATTCCTGCCGTAAGCAGAAAGACGAATGGCAGTTGAAACCTATCACCCAATACGCCGCCCAGCATAGGTGCAATAGCTGAAAATGGTGCTCTTATGGTATTTGTCAAACCAATATAGGTTGCCCTTTCCTCCGGCTGCGAGAATTCCAGCACGATACTCATCCTCGATATCATGTCGGCGCTGATCCATGCTCCTGTGATGGCGAAGACAACGTAGAAAAGAATGGTGGAGTTGGCGAATGCCGCAATGAAGGCACTCAAACTCGCTCCCAGGGCGGCTGCTTCCATCAGGCGCTTATGCCCGTGTTTGTCGCCCCAGTGCCCCCATAGTGGATTAATTATTGTCTGAAAAAACAATGTGATGGCAGTAAACCTGCCGATCTCGCCTCCAGATAGATTCAGTATATTGATTGCATGAATGGTAAAGAAGCCCGTAGCCATGCTGCTGAAACTGATAATCACAGTAGCTATCAGGAAGAAAAGATAGTTTCGATTGCTCCTCGCTATGACTATAAGCTGACCCATGTACTTCCTGAAAGTGGATGATTCCTTCACCACCGGGTACGCCGGCTCCCTTGTCAGAGCAACGCAAACAAAAGAGAAGGCGGTAAAGATGAAGGTTAGCATGAAGCACGCGGCGAAGTTGCCCGGAAAGAGCACTTTCTCCAGTAGGTATCCTGCAACAAGCGCCCCGCCGACACCGGCGCCATTACCCATAAAATTACTGAGGCCGAAGAATCGCCCCCGCCTCTTCTCAGGTATGACTTTGCCTATCATGTCTAGCCATGCTGGCGTGACGATGCCTCCAGACAGGCAGTAGATTGAGTAGAAAATGAAGAAAGCTGGCAGCTTCCACCCATGCGGGGCGATATACACAGCCAAAGCCATAAACAACCACGGGAGGCGTTCACCGGTAGCTACTACAAGTATGAACGGCTTTTTACGGCTGAATCTTTCTACATACCTGGCGGACAAGACCTGTGGCAGCAGCCACCCAATAATGCTGATGGTAGGGATCAGGCCAATAATGAAGTTTGATGAAGTGAATTTGTTTACGAACGCCGGTAAGATGGTTAGTCGCGAAGCGAAACTCAAGGCGAAAATATAGAAGGCAAAATCAGCCGCGTTGACGGTAAAATTCCATCGGAGATGCTTCTGTACCAATAAATCGAACTCTTCCAGATTGCTCTTCATCCAATAAAAACCTATCCGAAAACTGTTGTTTGAGTGAGTAAAGCTTATGTCGGAACCAAATTTTCGGATTGGCTCTAAAGCATGTACTTGAGCATTTTAGCTTCGCTATCGTAAGCGCTGGCGAGTTTAGCCGCGTTCTGTGCCTCTCGAATTTTGCCTTCCTTCTGTAGCTTTGTCATTCTCTCCTGCATCAATTTTGCCCCGCGCTCATATCCTGCGAGTTTGATTTTCCCCATCTCCCGCGAGTCGAATGATCTGCCTATCTTCTGAGCATATTGAACCGCTATTTCCAGAGACATCTCCATGCCTGAGACATTGCCAACGCTGGCATATCTCTTCGCGAACCGGATATTTTCATCCACCAGTTCTTCCATTTCCTCTCTGCTTAATTCCGGGCCGGTCTCTGGCTTTTTCTTTCTCCTGAACATTTTAATACCCCATGTTTTCCCTTTGTATTAGCGTCGCTTTTGCTCAGACTCCTCTGGTTTCCGGGTGCCATATATACTTATGGATCTGCAATTGGAATCTGGCATCGAGTTTGTCGTCCAGCATCCATTTCACAAGACTTTCAGGCTCTAATCTGCCAAATGCAGTGGACAAAAGTATTTCAAGTTCGCCCAGCAATGGATATTTGGCTATAACATCCCGCGCCCATTCGTAGTCCCTGCGGCTGCTGAGGACAAATTTGACCTGATCGTGCTGGCATAGATGCTGGAGGTTCTCCCAGCGCATGTGTTCCGACATCCCACTATCGGGACATTTCAGATCCATTATCTTCACAACCCGGCGATCTATGTTCTCAATGCTCAAGCTGCCGTTAGTCTCCAGCAGTATTTTATATTCATCCCTCAACAGTGAGTCTATAAGGGAGTTTACAGCATCACGCTGAACAAGCGGCTCGCCGCCAGTTATCATTACCAAACTGCATCTGTAGGATCGTACCTGAACGAGAATTTCGTCAACAGAGGTTTCAATACCGCCCTCATAGGCATATTTAGTGTCACAGTAAGAACACCGCAGATTGCATCCGGATGTTCTGACGAAAACACACGGAAGCCCGGAATAGGTAGTTTCGCCCTGAATGCTGTGGAAAATCTCACATATCTTCATATCAGATTAACAATGAATGATGGATGTTGCGGGGCTTATATCGACACTTTATACTGGATTAGAATGATATTATGATCAACCCGTTTTGTCAATGAGTTATTTCCGTCCGATACATCCACAGTTATACACCATAAGCCATTTTTCTATAGATATTTGCTTCATTCTGTGCTATTCTACAAGGCAATATAGCAATTTACAGCGGGGGCACGCCCTGCGAATGAAAGTTGATTGACAGCAAAATTCCAAGTGTATTACGGAGGAGTTGATAGTGGAACAAGCAAAGCGCAAGAAAGTTGCAGGGGTTACATGGCGAGCAGTGATCATCGGACTTGTACTCATCCCGCCGGTGACTTTCTGGATCATGGAGGTGGAATGTGTATGGCATTCGGGGCATCCTACATCCATATCCCTCATGTGGGGTGTTGTTTTCACCATATTTGTCGTTATCCTCATCAACCTGCTGGTGAAGAAATTTCTGCCCAACGCTGCTCTGACGCAGGGTGAGCTAATAACTATCTACGTCATGCTGTGCATGGCGGCAGGACTGGCTGGTCATGATACACTTCAACTCATGATCCCTGGCATACCGCACGCTTTCTGGTTTGCTACCCCGGAGAATGAGTGGGTGGAGATAATGCAACCTCATGTCCCATCATGGCTGGTAGTATCTGAGGAGAGTATTATTCGGGGATTTTATGAGGGAGAAACCTCCTTCTACACCAAGGAGATCATCCTCGCGTGGCTTGGGCCAACACTCTGGTGGACAGCCTTCATACTGGCTCTGGGCTTAATTATGATCTGCATCAACGTTATCGTCAGAAAGCAATGGACAGAGCATGAAAAACTGGCGTACCCCATAATCCAGCTTCCGCTGGCCATTACAGAGGGGGGAGGTACGTCAAAATTCTTCAGAAATAAGATGCTGTGGATAGGGTTCGGTATTGCCGCCGCTCTGGACATTTTAAACGGTCTGAGCTATCTCTATCCCCAGATACCCAACATACCAGTGAGACACAATCAGCGCAATCTCGGTCAGTATTTCACCGAGAAACCGTGGAGTGCTATGGGGTCCGTTCCTGTGCCCTTATACCCGTTCGTAATAGGACTGGGCTTCCTTCTGCCGCTGGATTTGTCATTCTCGCTGTGGTTCTTTTATCTCTTCAGAAAGGCGCAAGAAGTGACCTCCAGCGCTATGGGTATCAGACTCCCCAGATTTCCCTATCTCAGCGAACAGTCAGCCGGAGCATGGTTCGGAATTTTCATCATCGCCGTATGGGTAACCAGAAGTCACCTGAAGGAAGTGTTTAAGAAGATCATCGGCCTCAAAACTTCGCTGGATGACTCGGAAGAGCCTATAAGCTACAGGCTGGCTGTAATACTAATGCTTGCATCTTCTGGCTTCATAATCTGGTTCTGTATTAGAATTGGGATGACTATCGGAATAATTATTCCATTCTTCGGGATATTCTACGCTTTCTCGTTAGCCATCACGCGCTCCCGTGCCGAACTGGGCCCGCCAGCACATGAGATGGCGGGCATGATGAACTCGCAGCAGATATTAGTCAACCTTCTTGGAGCCAGGAGAGTGGGAGCCAGAAATCTGGTGCCTTCAGCATACTTCTGGTTCTTCAGTGGGCGCGGGTACAGAGAACACATAATGCCACATCAGTTGGAAGGCTTCAAGATGGCAGAGCGCGCCCGGATGAGCAACAAAAAGCTGGTTTTGGCTATGGCGCTTGCTATCGTCCTCGGCTCAGTCGCGTCCTTCTGGGCGCTGGTGAGCGAGCTTTACAGAGTGGGCGGCGAGGGCGGCCCTGCGGTAGGGCATATAGGCGGGCAGTTCAACTGGGTTGCCAATCAGATAAACTACCCCAGAGGTATGGATATCCCGGCTATAATAGGAATGTTGGCAGGACTTATATTTACGTTCTTCCTGATGGCTATGCGTATGCGGTTTCTGTGGTGGCCGTTCCATCCAGCAGGATACGCTCTTTCCACAAACTTTGGGGTGGAGTATTTCTGGTCGTGCCTGGTGCTTGCCACTATCATCAAGTGGATCGTGCTCAAATTCGGCGGGGCAAACGCATACCGGAAAGGTGTCTCTTTCTTCTTCGGAATAATACTGGGCGAATACTGCGTGGGAGCATTCTGGAGCGCCATAAGCGTGATCTTCCAAACGTATACCTATGACTTTGCTCCCGGATAGGCGCGTGTAGAGGAGGTTGAAAGCAGTGAATGAAAAGGCATTGTTGGTGCAGATGCTTATCTTGTTGATTGTATTAACACAACTGGTGATGGGATTTTCGCAAGCCGAGGGGGTTGAGATGCTGGAGATAATTCCTGAAACTACGGATGAAGTTCTGCTGAACCCGGGCATGGGGCTTTACATGCAGGCGGGGCCAAGATTCCGCTATCAGCCGGAGCCTGAATACTGGTATATGGAGGTCTGCGACATCGCGTATTATCGCCTGAATTGGTCGCAGATCAAGCCGGAGGAGGATGGTAATCTTTTCGACGAGTATTTCGGCCCTATATTCGATTTCTGGGTGAACAAATTGGGCAAACGAGTAGCGTTCCGTGTGATGTGTGAGAACGTTAGCTCTTCCGAGCAGTATGTGACTCCGAAATGGGTTTTTGACAGAGGTGTCCCGTGGGTAAAGCATACTGGCAGACGCGGAACTGAGCAGATTGATCCGGTATTCTGGGATGATAGGTATCTGGAGATACAGAGGGAATTTATCCTTGAACTGGGCAGCTATCTGGACGGTAAAGAGGGATTTGAGTTCATAGATATAGGCAGCATTGGCGAATGGGGCGAGATGCATCTGGGGCTGCATATCCCCGGTCGCTGGACGCAGAAACAGCTTGAAGAAACCGGGTTCACAGAGGACAAATACATTAAAGCATACAGGTATATCCTGGACGCGTTTGCGGATGCTTTCCCGCGCAGTCAGGTATTCCTCAACGTGGGCAGCTACGGAGCTATTAACGATTACGCGGCTTTGAGGGGGATTCACTTTCGGCAGGATGGTTTGTCTCCCAAAGGCCCAAGCAGTAACGTGGGAAAGCGATTTTTTCAGCCCTACGCGAAGCGGGGTATCAAGGGCAATTATGAGTATCACAGCAGTTACCGGGGTATGCAGAGCAAAGGATGGGATCTTCGGGAAACTATAGATAAAGGACTGGAAGATTTTATCAGCTACATGAACACCAACATTATTGGCATGTCTCAGCTCAAAGACGCTCCGGACGAGGTTAAGGAGCTTCTGACTTACGCCGCCCGGAGAGTGGGATTCAGATTTGTCCCTGCAAAGTTCAGAGTTCAGGAGGAGATACATCTGGATGGGGAACGCCCGGCAAGGTTTATACTGGAGCACAACTGGAGAAATGACGGCGTGGGGCCATGCTATGAGAGCTACGCGCTGGAATTCACTCTGATGAATAGCGAAGGAGAAACCATCGCCAGCGAACTCCATTTCCCAAGACTGCCCACAACTCTGTGGGAACCCGGCGCGGAGATAACCGAACGGACGATGATACGCATCCCCGCTCATACTCAACCGGGCAAATATATGCTGAAGGTATCAATGTTTGCTCCCGAACGACCTGAAACTAAGATACTCCTGGGTATTTCTGGAAAGGACGCTGAAGGCGGTTATGAGGTCTGCCAGGTGGATGCTGTGAGAGTGGATAGACGGCAGGAGTCCGTTGTGTATGAGATGGGTTTCGAGGATGGCGAAGTCTGGTCGGCAGTGAAGGGCATGGAAGCGTCCGCCGATAAGGAAAAGGCGCACAACGGTGATTACAGTATGCTTATCTCCGGAACTCAGCAGAATAGCTGGGGATACGCGTCCCTCAAACTCAAATCGCCGGTCTTGCCGGGAAGCAAATACAGACTATCCTGCTGGATGCTTGTGGAGTCAATCAAGCCAGGATTGAAGCCAACAGTCAAAATTGGTCTGGCGGACTCTGAAGATGAATGGATCGATAATCGGAATACGAATCCCTATAATCTATCGGAATTGGGTACCTGGCAATATCTGGAGGCAATCTTTGAGACTACGATGGAAACAGCCGGCGGACACCTCTCCATAGAGAAAGGCGGTTTTGAGATCAGAGTGACGGCCACGATACGTCTGGATGATGTCCGGTTAGAGCTACTGGAATCACCGTGAAAACTGCAAAGTGTTGAGGAATATAAGAATTTCGTTGACTTTAAGGGTGAATAAGTGTTAAAATAGCGGTGGTTGGTTCCCCAAGCTGGTGGTGGAAACTGCCAGACGGGTGAATTCTACTCATGTTACTAGTTATAGAGATTATTACCTAACTTAAGGAGGTATATCGGATGCGGTTAGTGAAGTGTGCGGTATTGTGCCTGTTTGCTGTTGCTTTTGTAGTTGCTCAGGCGAACTCTGATGTGGAAAATTTGATAATCGGGAATGCCAGTTTTGAGGATGGCTTCACAGGTTGGTCGCAAGGTATTAGCGGTGCAGCCCAGGCTACCCATGAAGTAGATACGGCAGAAGCTGTGGATGGGACAAAGTCTGCTTTTATAACAATCATCGCGATCACAGGTACTAACTGGCATGTAGGTACAACGCAAAATTTGACGAATCTGGACTCAGGTACGCAGTATACAGCGGACTTTTTCGCAAAGGCCGATGTCAACAGGGTGATCAGTCTGGAATTGAAGGCCGCTCCTCCTCTTCCTTACGCCTGGATTGGCGGCGGCGATATGAATATCACGACAGAGTGGGTGGAATACTCAAATAGCTTTACACCTACGGTGGATTATCCCGGTGGGCAGGCTGCACAGATTTGCTTCTGGGTTGGACAGGTGACAGGCGAAGTCTGGATAGATGGTGTTCGGGTGTATGAGGGTGGAAAGCAGGATCGCGAGGATGTGATCCCTGATATAAGTGTCCAGGCTGAAGGCAAGCTGATAACCAAATGGGCGGTCATCAAGTCCAGTTACTAAGATACGCCCGTAGCGTTACACAAAAAAGATTAATGAAAAAAAGGAGGGAATATAAGAATTTTATTGACTTGAGGATGAAGAAGCTTAAAATGGTGGTGTTTGGCTACCTAAATTGGCAGTAGGAACTGTCAGACGGACAAATTTTACTCACGTTACTGGTGATAGAGATTATCACCTAACTTAAGGAGATAGATTAGATGCGGTTTACCAAGTTTGCAATATTCTTTCTGTTCGCTGTTGCCTTCGTCGCTGTTCAGGCGAACGCTGCTGTGGAAAACCTGATAATCGAGAATGCCAGCTTTGAGGATGACTACACCGGTTGGTCGGAAGGTCTTAGCGGTGCAGCCGAGGCTACCCATGAAATAGATACGGCAGATGTTATGGATGGATCTAAGGCCGCTCGTATAGACATCACCGCAGTCACAGGTACTAACTGGCATATAGGTACGACGCATAACCTGACAGTTCTAAACGCAGATACGCAGTACACCGCGGACTTCTTCGCAAAGGCCGATGTCAATAGAGTGATCAGCCTGGAATTGAAGGCCGCTCCTCCGCTCCCCTACGCCTGGATTGGCGGCGGCGATATGGATATCACTACAGAGTGGGTAGAATACTCCAGTAGCTTTACGCCTACGGTGGATTACCCCGGTGGGGAGGAAGCTGCACAGATTTGCTTCTGGGTTGGACAGTTGGTAGGCCAGGTCTGGATAGACGGCGTTCGGGTGTACGAAGGTGGAAAAGAGGATCGTCCTGTGGTAAGCGCCGTTGAGGCGGCAGACAAGCTGGTAACTACCTGGGCGGCCATCAAGGGCAGTCACTAAGCTCACTTGTCAGAGCAAGACTCGATGAATCAGAAATTTGCAGTTTTTTTATGGGCGTTCAATTGAACGCCCATAATTATTTGCTGTCTTATATCTTTCTTTGCCGAAGGTAAACTGATAACCGCATGGGCAGCCATCAAGGTTAGCTACTGATACTGCTCTGTAAACAGCGTTCCACACGGGAGGGTGAGCCTTCCGGCGAACCGTTTGCTGTCAACGGCTCAGCGGGAGCTTCGCCCCATACGCATTAAGCTAAGCGAAAAAGTGTTCTAATAACTGAATAATGTGTCTCTTGTCATTCCAGCGTAGGCTGGAATCCAGTGGCAGGATGGGCATTTCCTACATTAC
>SDBT01005783.1_pt1 | contig 20694 bp, 23 predicted proteins | sample 2277101 | NCBI WGS metagenome assembly SDBT01 (sample SAMN10404973, study PRJNA504765) | marine sediment metagenome | isolation source: marine sediment core GS10_PC15, 103 cmbsf | place: Arctic Ocean: Southern Knipovich Ridge | collected 2010 | reverse complement strand
ATGCAGTTCCTCCAATCGGAGTAGGGCTGGCTGCAAAGGAGTTGATGAGGATATTTACCAAGAAATATAAGCCTATCTTTAATAAGGAAAAATTGAACATAGGGACATGGATTAGCAGAAATCCAGTCAATCAGACGATTTTTTAGTTTGTAATTTCACCCCTTTTTTTGTATTATTTGGCTATGAGTGATATTTATAGCCGAGTTGCAGAAGCTGCAGATAAAAATAATTTTCCAGATTATCTCAATACCAGGCAGGTTCTCCAGGTTTTGGAGGAAATAGACTACCCTCTTTTAAAAAAAGAAATAGATTTCCGTCGTAATGTAATTGAAATAAACGGTAAAAATTTCGGCCCTGAGATTGAAATGGGCAAGAGGAAGGGCTACGGAAATAGTTATGTTGTATACATAAAAAAATTAGCAGATTATTTAGAGACAGTAACCAGTCTTTCTGTAGAAATTGATTATAGAGATGCAAAAAGAGTTGTTGAAGCATACGATTTAGTACTCCAGAGAAGCAGGAAATACGGAATGAGGGGGCAGAGAAATTTTACAGGCAAAATTGAGGACGAAATTAGGGGTAAATTGGTTGAGGTGGGATTTGAAAAATACGCAAAGAAAAACTCAAAAGTTGATTTTCTAATAGATTTTGAGCTTATTGACCCAAAAACCGCTAAAAGAGATAAAGGCGATTTTATGCAGATACAGGCAAAAGGCAGTAAAATTATTGACCTGCCTGAAGAATTGACTTTTTCAGTAAAATCAACTGCTGGTTTTTTTCTTGGAGTTCCTGAGAATGAATTAGAATGGGAGGGTAATTATTTTATTTTAGCAAAGCTGCATATTAAAGAAGATTTTTTATATAAAGTTTTAAAAACAGGTTTCGGGTTGGAAAAATTAAATTATACTGAGAGGCTCGGTTGGTTTGAAATCAGGGGATTTATTGATAAAGAAAATTTTAGAAATAAAGAAAAGAGTTTATACAGTTATAACTTCCCAGGAAAATATGCTCTTGAAAATAAATTCAGACAGGCTAATTTTATAAGAACTCCTTATATGTTAAATAGAAAAAAAGATGACCTTCTCAATATATTCCAAAAAATAAAAAATTTTGAAAATAAAGCTAAATAAAAAGCATTAAGAAAATAACAGTTTTCAGCACTTTTAAAACCTTTCCCATATACAATAGACTAATATTAACACTACAACACTATTAGCTCATTTATTAAAAGTATGAGGGCCAGCAATGTTGATGCCAGCCTGTATTATTTGGCCAGAATGGTAGCAGCTGGCGAAGATCCTTTATTTATAGCCAGGAGAATGGTTATCTTTGCTAGTGAGGATGTAGCCACCCCAACCGCCTTAGTGGTCGCTAACGCTGTTTTTAGAGCTTGTAATACCATTGGTTACCCAGAGTGCCAGGAGAACCTGGCAGCAGGCACTGTTTATTTAGCTCAAGCCCCAAAAGACCGAAGGGCTTACAACGCCTATATGAAAGCACTGGCTGATGTCAAAAAATATGGCAACCTGCCAATTCCGCTTAATCTTAGAAATCCTGTTACCAAACATATGAAAAGCTGGGGATACGGAAAAGGCTATGAAAAATATAGTAAAGAAGATTTACTGCCAGATAAATTAAAAGGAAGAAAGTATTATATTAAAAAGTGAATTTATTGCTTGCCCCTCCGTAGCTTTATGCGAAGGAGGGCCAGAGAAGTTAAAAGGAAAAAAATACTATTTTCCCAAGAAAAAGTAGGATAAAATCATATACATGAAATGGATTGCAATTGCTGGTAGTTGGCGTAAAACCAACAAAAAAGTAGAAGCAGATGTTAGAAGGATTGTTAGGGGAATCGTTCAAAAAGGCGACGCTATTATATCTGGTGGAGCTTTAGGAGTTGATTATTTTGCTCTGGATGAAGTTTTTAAAGCTGACCCAACCTGCAAAAAGGTTAAAATATTCTTACCATCCAAGTTAGATATTTTTACCAAGCACTTTTTTAAGAGGGCTGATGAGGGAGTCATTACCCATAAACAAGCTGAAAATTTAATCAACCAGCTTAATATTCTTAAAAAAATAAACCTTCAGGCTATTATAGAAGATCAAGAAAACGAGATTATTGATAAAGAAGCCTATTACCAAAGAATTGATCAAATTATTACTAAAGCAGATAAATTGATCGCTTTTCAAGTAAATAAAAGCAAAGGTACACAATATACCATTGATAAGGCTAAAGAAAAAGGAATACCAGTGAAAAGATATTCTTATACGATAGATTAAATATGAGCAAGTTGCTAGATAAGACCTGTTTTTCCAAGAAAAAATAGGATAAAATAAAGGGAAATGTCAAAACTTAAACGCCGGTTTTATTTTTTAGTTCATCTTATTTTTATTTCTGGCTTTCTCTATGCTTTTTATCATTTTATCCAAACACCCAGAAGTATTTCTTTAGATCGCCGGCTTTGGGCCTATGAATCTTGGATTATTCTTTCTTTTTACTCTTTATTTACTTATTTGGTTTTGTGGGAAAAAGAAACTAGGGTCGGGGTTAAAGTCAAAAATGGTTTCAAATGGTTTAAACAGGTAATGCTGACCAATCTTTTGCTTTTAATTTTTCCCTGGGGATTGTTTTTGCTATTAGCCCCCAAGTTTTTATTGGAAATTTTCCACTTGCGTTCCATTTACTGGCGGGTTTTAGGCATTGGTTCTTTACTGGGGGCGCTGATTTATTATTTTCCCTTTAGATTTTATAAAAAGAAAATCTCTTATTATATTTTAGCTTTTGGTTTTATAGATAATCTGTTAGCCGGGGCGATTGTGGTTTTTTTGTTCATTTTAGGGAAAGTGCCTTTAGTGGCTTTTTCTAGCAGCCCTTTGCTTTTTTACTTTGCTTTCTTTTTCTTAGAACAAGCCAGAGATTATAAATCATAATATGAAAGAAGAAGCACTTTTGCCGGTTAGATTTGAGATCCTTCAGGTGATCAAAGATCACAGGCAAGTTTCTTTTGATTTTTTACACCGGCGGTTTCTTGGTATTTCACCCCGGCTTTTACGCTATCATTTGAAGAAATTGGCTGATCTGGATTTTATTATCAAGCGTGGCGTTACCAAGGGCGCGGTTTATGAGGTTAAATGAAAAACATACTTTTACTGGTTTTAATTTCTTTGGGATTAGGCTATTTTCTTTTTCTCAAGAATAAAACCAGTGATTTGCCGCCATTTGATCGGAGTAAATGGGGACAGGTAGACATTTTAGATGAGCACGATGTTTTTATGACTAGTTTTAAAGTGGAATTAGCTCAAACAGAAGAAGAAATAAGTAGGGGTTTAATGGGGCGGGAAAATTTACCCACTGATCAAGGCATACTTTTTATTTATAGCCAGCCGCAGCTTCTTTCTTTTTGGATGAAAGATACTTTAATCACTTTAGATATTATTTACATGAATCAACAGAAAAAAATAACCAAAGTGATTCAAAGAGTCTTGCCTTGTAAACAAATTATTTGTCCGGGTTATCCTTCAGTTACTCCATCTATGTATGTTTTGGAAATCAATGGAGGTTTAAGTGAAAAATTGAGGATTAAAGAGGGAATGAAAGCTGAATTTAGTTTCCCTTAATCACTGCTAAGGGAGTTAGTTGGGCTATTTTTTTAGTCAAACCTGCTTCTACCATGGTGTCAATCACTTCGTTGATGTTTTTATAAGCTCCAGGCGCTTCATCGGCAATCACTGCAAAAGGTTTATTAAAAACAATATTTTTCATTTGTTTTAGAAATTCATTTTCTTTAATAGTTTTTTTAGCTTGGTGTCTGGACATAAGCCGACCAGCCCCATGGTTAATAGAAAAAAAGGTTTCCTGGTTTTTAGCCAAACCTACCATTAAATAAGAAGCTGTGCCCATACTGCCAGGGACAATCGCGGGATGACCAGTAGTTTGATAAATTTTGGGATTCTGAGGATGACCAGCGGGTAAAGCCCTGGTGGCTCCTTTGCGATGAACCAAAACTTGTTGGCCTTGCCAGGATTCCCATTTGGCAATATTATGAGCTACATCATACAAAAGATTTAATTCTGTTTGGAAATTTTTTTTGAAAACCTGGCGGATAAAATAGGCCATCAGAGCTCGATTGCAAAAGGCAAAATTAACACTGCTGGCCATAGCGCCAAAATATCTTTTTCCTTCTTCAGTTGACAAGGGTAGAGCTGCCAGTTCCTTTCTCGGCGCCTTAATAGCGTATTTATCTTTTAGCTGCCAAAATAAATTAGTGAAATCCAAACAAGTTTGATGCCCCAAGGCTCTGGAGCCAGAATGGATCATCACGCAAATCTGATTTTGTCTAAGTCCCCAGTTTTGAGCAATCTGGGGGTCAAAGATTTTTTTAATTTGCTGGATTTCTATAAAATGATTACCAGAACCTAAGGTGCCCACTTGTTTTAAAGCTCGTTTTTTAGCTAGATCAGAAAGAGAGCTAAAATCAGCCCCTAGCATTCTGCCTTTTTCTTCGATTTTAGCCAAATCGTGTTTAAAAGCATAGCCTTGTTTGACTAGATATTCCACTCCCAGCTCGCAAAGTTTTTGCAAATCTAAATTGATTTTTTGTTTATGTCTACCTCCCAAACCTATGGGAATGAGTTTTTCCACCTGATTAATTAATGTTTTTAATTTATCAGTTGAGAAATCTTGGGGATTATAGGTAAGATTGCTGGTCATTAGTCTGACTCCACAGTTAATATCCATACCTACGGCTCCAATACTAATCAGTCCCGCAGTGACCATGACGCCGCCAATAGGCAAGCCAAAACCCTGATGGATATCGGGCATGGCTATTACTGGAGAGATGACTTGGGGCAGGCTGGCAGCATCTACTAATTGCTCTAAAGATAAATCCTCCTGAATATTTTTTATTAACGGTTCAGAAGCATAAACAAAAATATCGACTTTTCCCCCAGCATGGCTAAGCTGGTATTTATTAACGCCAACTTTTTTTAGATGATACAGCATGTTTAAATTATAGCCATTTTAAGGTATAATTGCCACGTGATAGGTACGAGTTTTGAAAGTCCGACTTTAGGAAAATTATCTTTGAGTCAGGTCAGTCAGCAAGTTGCCCAATTTATTAAAACCCAGCCTCAATATTTTTATCGGTTGGTTATTGGTTCTGATTCTCAGGAAAGAAAATTAAAAGGCAAAAAAGAGTTAAGCCTGATTGGAGCGGTAGTAGTTCATCGCTTGGGTAAAGGCGGCCGTTATTTTTACCAAAAACAAAAAAGACCCCAACCACATTCTTTAAGGGAAAAAATTTACACCGAAACATTACTTTCCTTGGAAATTGCCCAAAAATTACTTCCTCAGGTAAATAAAATCTTAAATGGCAAAAAACCATATGAACTGGAGATTCATATTGATGTGGGTCGGGTGGGTGAGACCAGGAATATGATCAAAGAAGTGGTGGGTATGGTTCAGGGTAATGGTTATACAGCCAAAACCAAACCCGACTCTTTCGGCGCTTCCAAAGTAGCAGATAAACACACCTAATCCGCCCTTGGCAGAAATTTCTAATTTCTAATTTCTAACTTCTAATATATAATATAAACATTATGAAACTTTTAGTTACTGGAGGGGCAGGTTTTATTGGTGCTAACTTTATTTTATACTGGTTGAAAAAATACCCCCAAGATCAGATTGTCAACTTAGACAAACTTACTTATGCAGGCAATCTGGAGAATTTGAAAACTGTTGAAAAAAATCCTCAATACAGTTTTATTCAAGCTGACATTTGTGATACAAAAGCAGTGGATGCGGTTATGAAAGATATTGAGGTAGTAGTCCATTTTGCGGCGGAATCCCATGTAGATCGGAGTATAACTGGCCCAGCTGTTTTTGTGCAAACTAATGTGGTGGGTACTCAGGTGTTATTAGATGCAGCTTTAAAACACAAGGTTAAGCGTTTTCATCATATTAGTACAGATGAAGTTTTTGGTAGTCTTCAATTGGGTTCCAGCGAAAAATTCACTGAAACTAGTTGTTTACGGCCCAATTCTCCTTATGCGGCTTCTAAGGCTGGTTCTGATTGTTTAGTCAGGGCTTGGCATAAGACCTATGGTTTGCCGGCAACCATCACCAATACTTCTAATAATTTTGGTCCTTATCAGTTTCCGGAAAAATTCATTTCTCTCACCATTACCAATCTTTTAGAAGATAAAAAAGTGCCTATTTACGGTAGCGGCCAGCAAGTGCGCGACTGGCTTTATGTATTGGATCATTGTCGGGCCATTGATTTAGTTTTGCAAAAAGGCAAAGTGGGTGAATATTATCTTATTGGTGGTTTGATCGGAGATGTGAGTAATCTGGCGGTCGCTCAAAAAATTTGCCGGATTTTAGGGAAAGATGAATCTTTACTGGAATTTGTCAAAGACAGGCCTGGTCATGATGTTAGATATGCTTTGGATTGGAGTAAGGCTCAAAAAGAACTAGGTTACCAGCCAGAAGCGGACTTTGATACTTATTTGCAAAAAACAATAACTTGGTATCAAGAACACAAAGACTGGTGGCAAAAACTTAAATGATGAAAACAAAAATTATTGGTACAGGTATTACTGGTTTAGTTGGCTCCCGCATCGTCGAACTACTCCGAAAGCAATATGATTTTGTTAATTTTAGTTTAGAAACAGGAATAAATATTACCAACCTGGATTTGCTGCGACAAAAGTTTGAGCAAAATGATACCACTAAGGTCGTGCTTCATTTAGCTGGTTTTACTGATGTTTCAGCTGCTTGGGTGCAAAATGGTAACAAAAATGGTTCATGTTATCAGATTAATACCCAGGGGAGCAGAAATATTGCTCAATTATGTAAAAAATATTCTAAATATCTGATACATATTTCTACTGATTTTGTTTTTGACGGTCAAAACCCACCAGCCGGCGGCTACAAAGAAACAGATCGACCCAATCCCATTGAATGGTATGGTCAAACCAAACTTTGGGCAGAAGAGCAAGTAGTAAAGTCCGGCTGCCAGTCATTAATTTTCAGAATTGCTTTTCCTTATAAAGCCAAAATTTCGGATCCGAGTTTAGAAAAACAAGTCAAATTGGATTTGGTGAGGACAATCAAAGAAAAATTAACCAAAGGCGAATCAATGCTCATGTTTACCGACCAAATGATTACTCCTACTTTTATTGATGATATTGCTCAGGCGGTAGAAGCGAGTATTAAATTGAGGCCTAAGGGTATTTATCATTGTGTCGGTTCTGCCCCGCTTTCGCCTTATGAGTTAGCTATCAGAGTGGCTGATGCTTTTAAACTAGATAAATCTTTGGTGAAAAAAAGCAAACTTGAAGATTTTATCAAAACCAGCGGTGATGATAGGCCCAGACAAAAAAATATGAGTCTTTCTAATCAGAAAATCCAAAAAGATTTAGGAGTGAAAATGGCTACGATCGAAGAAGGTCTGGCCGCCTGCTCCTTGTCCGCTTAAGGCTTTGCTCCTGCCGCCACTTTTCAATTTCTTTATGATGACCCGAAAGCAGTACTACTGGTACTTTCCAGCCTTTAAAATCTGCCGGTCTGGTATATTGAGGATATTCTAAACAATTTCCAATTTTCGAATTTTCCAGCCCGAGGCTGGTCGGTTTTGGGCCGACAATTTTTAATTTTGAGAAACTTTCGTTTTGAGTAGCTTCTGCTTTTTCCAAAACGCCGGGAATTAATCTAACTAAACTGTCAACTATGATCATGGCGGGTAATTCACCACCGGTGAGGATATAGTCGCCGATGGAAATTTCTTCATCAACAAGTTTTCTAATTCTTTCGTCAAAACCTTCATAATGGCCACAGATAAAAATGAGATGATTTAATTTAGATAGCTGTTGAGCTTTTTTCTGATGATATGGTTTTCCCTGGGGAGTGAGAAGTATTACCTTGGTTTTTTTATTTTTTAGATCTTTGAGAGCTTGATAAACTGGCTCGATCATCAAAATCATGCCCACTCCGCCTCCATAAGGTCGATCATCGACAGTTTTACGCTTATCCTTAGTCCATTTGCGCAAATTATGGATTTTAATTTCCACCAGTTTTTTATCTGCAGCTCGTTTGACAATTGATTCCTCAAACGGACCCTTAAACATGTCTGGAAATAAAGTTAAAATATCTATTTTCATAAGTTAAACTAACGGGCTTTTTATATTAGCTAGGTAGCTTTTTACAGTTTTTTTACTATAGCCTTTTAGTTTTAGGTCTATTTCTGTTTTTTGTAATATTTTTTGCATAAAAGTTTTGTGATATAATTTAATTTACTTTAGAAACAAACTACACTTAAGTTCGCCCAACATACCGTTTTTTGTATTATAACAAAATAACAATTCGTATATACACAAGTTATATGAAATACCAAAAATTTATTTTTATTAATTTTGATAATGTTATATTTGTATAAGTAAGGAGGTGAGTTTATGGACAAGGAAAAATCAGAATTATCAAAAGGTCCAAAAGAAATTATTGGGATAGATGAACCTACTTTTGCAGACGAAGTACGGGCTGTTATTCCCGTAGTACAGGCAAGAAGAAATATGTCTGGCGTTATAAGATTTTGTGCAGTATTCGGTGGCTTAGACTGGAAGAACAATAGGAGTTTACGCTTTGGCTTCCAAAGAATAAAAAAAAGGTATGACAGCAAAAGGTTACAAGAGGCCGGAGTCAGTGAGGAAAATATTCACGCCTTACTTTCAGGATTATCAGCAATGAAAGATGTACTTAACGTATAGGGAGAATTATCAAGATTAAATTACAGAGGAGATTTTTGGTACATCATATAACAGCGTATATCTGGTGAAATATTGCTAAGAGCAATATTCACCCATATTTTGCTACAGCTATCAATAAAATTTAAGGATTGTAGCAAAACATCAGATATACGCAAACGTTATGTGAAATAAATTTTAATCCTTTAATTCAAGCAAATATTGTAATGAATTGAATGGAACTGATCTTGCTGACGAACAAGACCCAATGTTTACTCCAGCTTAGCGGAACCCTCGCCACGAAGAATAGTAAGCATAAACGCCATAGCATCTTCATATAATTCTTCAGCTCCATTTTCTTCTAATCTATCAGCAAGATCCAGAAAATCTTGTTCTGTAGGCATAGGCATCATACTAGATGTCAGGGTGGCTAAGGAAGCTAATAAAAGAACCGTTTTTGGTTCTATTCTTTCTGGAGTTTCTATGTCTGATTGTTTAAGATTTTTTGGTTTAGATTCCATTCAACTCGAAGTATATAGAACTAACTCAACTCTGTCAATAAACTACAAAAAAGGATTAAAATTGACTTCTCCTTCATTTCATTTAGTCGATCACGCTGCGCTCTCGGAAAGATATTCAAACAATTCTTCCTTCGGGTCACACAACACAGTATGTCCGGCTTCCACCTACGCTAAAGCTACGGCGGGCAAGCACTTCGTTGCACTCGCTCGACCCAAATTGTTAACGTTTTGGTATAATCACTTGTAGAACGTTTTAACATCAGATAGCCCGAAACGTTAGGTGAAATAAATAAATTTCTTAGACTAACGTCGAAGAATTATTCTGGCAAGTCTAATATAATTTTTTTAGGAATTAAATTATGCAAAACCAAGAAAAAGGTATGGAAGTGCCTTCTCAAAAAACTTCCGAAAAACAATTGCCACAGCATGAAATTGAAAGAAAATTTTTAGTTCAATCATTACCGGAAAATTTAGAACAATATCCACACAAAGACATAGTTCAGGGTTATTTAGCTATAACTAAAGATGGGACTGAAGTTAGACTTCGACAAAAGGGAAAAAAATATTTTGAAACTGTAAAAAGTGGGAGTGGTAAAACAAGACTTGAATCGGAAGTTGAAATTACAGAGCACCAGTTTAGAGCACTTTGGGAAGCAACAAAAGGAAAAAGAGTAAAGAAAACACGCTATGCGATACCGCATGAAAGTGGAATAATAAAGTTCGATGTTTATCACGGCGATTTAGATGGCTTATTAACTGCAGAAATGGAATTTTCTAACGAGGAAGATAGTAACACATTTGTTCCCCCAGAATGGTTAAGCAAAGAGGTTACTGAGGATAATAGGTATAAGAATCAAAATTTAGCATTAAAGGGAATACCGAAAAGAGAAAATTAATAAATTTGCCCTAGTAATAATTCACTATCGCTCGTTGAATTTATTTACATAAGCTAACAAGGTATATATGATTACGGCTTTTATACAAAAGCCTCCGCCCATATTTTGCTCCGCTACGCTCCGCAAAACATCAGATATGCCGAAACGTTAGGTACAATATTACTCGGCACCCATTTTAAGAAAATATTATATATACAAACCATTATTATTAGATTATGATAGCCATTTTATTACAAATTTTTTTAATTTCTTTTCTGATTAATTTACTTTGGGAGGTAACTCATAGTCAGTTATATACTACTTGTCTAAAAGCCCCATTAAAAAAATTTATACCACTAATTATTGGAGCTTCTTTAAAAGATGGTTTCTGGATATCATTATTTTTTCTGATTAGTGTTATTATCTTTGGAAATGTAAATATCCTTAGTAATCAATTCCAACTTTTATTTTTCATATTGTTAGCCTTAATATCTTCTTTTCTTTGCGAAAAAATTTCATTAAAAATGAAACGTTGGGAATATTCAAAACAAATGCCAACAATATTTGGAGTTGGAATTAGTCCATTATTAGAACTTGCAGTAACTGGAATATTAACATTTCTTTATGTATTTTTGTTATAAATGGGTGCCTGCGCCACACAGCACATAACAGCGTGTATGAGGTTCAAGAAAAGGCAAATTGATCGAGGAAATATCTGGCGGTGAAATAGTTGCGGTGGGATTATAAAAATGCCTGCCAGTTAGAGATGGGTAGGATATTAAAGACAAGATAGTTCCAGGCATAAAGACAAATGGCTGGGAAAAGGATGATTGAGGCTAGCTTGAATTCTTTGGAAGTAAAGAATTTATTAAAAGCAATACAAGTTAAAGGCCAAAGGGGTAGGGCATAGCGGGCAATATCCCGATGTTGAACAAAAGTCAGAGCAGTAAAGAAGACTAAGATAAAATAGAAAAAGCTTCGGTATTTAAAATTCCTCATTTTAATTAAGGCGAGCAAATAAACAAAGAAGTAGAAAATAATTTCTTCCAGCCAGGCAGTCCCGACCCATATTTTTTGGAAATTAAAAACTGAAAATGGGAATACTAGTGGAACTAAACTTTCTTTATTGAAATAGGCAAAAAAATTACAATACTGCTTTTGATATAAACCAAAAACAGCCAAAAGACTTAAGGGGATAAGAAAAAGACCTATGGTTTGCCATTTGATTTTTTTCAGGCGAATAAATTTTTCTCCCAAAGCCAATCCATAGGCAGGGAAAAGCAAAATAGCCGGCACTTTGGTAATCGTGGCTAGTCCACCCAGGACACCGGCCCATAAATATTTTTCTTTTTCAAAACAATAAAGCGAAGCCAGAATAAGGAGAATCAATAGACTTTCAGGAGCGCCAATAGATCTGACAATATAGAACCTAGGCAAGAACAAAAAAACCACGGTTAAGAACAGTGGTTTTTGACTCAACTTTTCCTTATTCACCCAGAAAAAGAAAAAACAAGCCAGAATTAGAGTAAAAATTAGGTTAGTTAGCACCATGGATTGAAGATAGCTAAAGACCAAAGTAAACAATTTAATAGTTAAGGGGTATAAGGGTAAATGGGCGGCAAAATAATAAGGGGAGGTTTTCAATTCTAGATATAATTGATTAATAGCCCGGGGATTATAAAAAGTTTTGGCCACCACTACATACAAAGGGCCATCGTAATTTTTATAGATGTACTCAAAACTGGGGTTAACAATATTTAAAGAAAACCAACGGGGGGTTTTTAATAAGAAAGGAGTCCATAATAGCAAAGTAGAAATCAGGACGATACAAGCGATCATCAAGTATGGTTTAAGTCTTTTTAAAATAAGTAACATAGATTGTAATTAAAAATTCTATCATAATTTGTTATACTTAACTATATGAACATTGTCGTGATTGGTACTGGTTATGTTGGTTTGGTAACCGCCGCGGTTTTGGCCAAATTAGGTCATAGGGTTTGGGGATTAGATGTTGATGAAAGTAAGGTTCACAGATTGCAGCAAAGTGAAATTCCTTTTTTTGAGCCGGGCTTGAAAGAGTTGGTGGTGCAGGGGTTAAAAAAAGGCAACCTGCAATTTACTACTACTTATGCTCAAGTTGTTCCCTCAGCTGAGGTGATTTTTATTTGTGTGGGTACCCCAGCCAAAAAAGATGGTGGCTATGATTTATCATATATTTTTCAATCAGCTAAAACCATTGGTCAAAATCTGAAAAAATACACTGTTGTTTGTATTAAAAGCACCGTGCCTCCAGGTACAGCTAATGAAGTAAAAAAGATTATCCACAAGCAAACAAAAATTCCTTTTGATGTAGCTGCTTGTCCAGAATTCTTAAAAGAAGGTAGCGCTGTGGCAGATAGCTTGCATCCTTCTCGGGTGGTCATTGGAGTGGAGAGTAAAAGAGCTAAAGAGTTGTTATTAAAACTACATCGACCTATCAAAGCTCCCCGTTTGGTTTGTGATATTAACTCCGCCCAGATGATTAAATATGCGGCCAATGCTTTTTTGGCTACTAAAATTTCTTTTATTAATTCTATTGCCAGGATTTGCGATGCGGTTGGTGCTGATGTCGGAACGGTATCTCAGGGTTTAAGTTTAGATCCTAGGATTAGCGGTCAGTTTTTGCAAGCTGGTTTGGGTTATGGCGGCTCTTGTTTTCCCAAGGATACCTGGGCTTTAATTTCTTTTGCCCGTAAACTTGGTTATGATTTTAAGTTTTTAAAAGAAGTTGATCAGATTAATCAGGAGCAAATTAATTATCTTGTACAAAAGATTATCAAGAGTTGTGGCGGCTCAGTTGAGGGTAAAGTATTAACTATTTTAGGTCTTAGTTTTAAACCCGAAACCGATGATATAAGAGAAGCGCGATCAATACCTTTAATCAAAAAACTACAAGAAAAAGGAGCTAAGATTAAGGCTTGTGATCCGGTAGCCTTGGAAAATGCGGCTAAAGTACTAAAAGAAGTCAAGTTGTTTAAAGATCCTTATTTGGCTTTAGAAAACAGCTCCGCTTTAATTTTAGTCACAGAATGGGATGAGTTTAAAAACCTGAATTTTTCAAAAGTTGGCCAAATCATGGCTAAAAAAGTTATAATTGATGGTAGAAATATTTATGATTCTAAGAAGTTGAAAAAATTAGGCTTTCAATACAAAGGAGTAGGTAGAGGATGAAAACCGCTTTTATTACTGGTGTTACTGGTCAAGACGGTTCTTATTTAGCTGAGCTTTTATTGGAAAAAGGCTATAAAGTAGTGGGTTTGGTGAGCCAGAAGCACAATATTGGCGATCAAAACATTGAACATTTTAAAAATAAATTGATTTTAGAGTCTGGGGATCTTTTAGATCAAAAATCTTTAGAAAGGATTATTAAAAAATACAAACCTCAGGAAATCTATAATTTGGCTGGGATTACTTTTGTGCCCCAATCTTGGGAAAAACCAGAGTTGACTTTTAATATTAACGCTTTAGGAGTAGCTAGATTATTAGAATTAATCAGGGATTTTTGTTCTAAGGCCCGTTTTTATCAAGCTACTTCAGCTAAGATTTTTGACAACGATACTCCTTATGCGGTTTCCAAAACCGCGGCCCATTTTTTAGTGCAAAATTTTCGCTCCCATTTTAATTTATTTGCCTGTTCAGGCATTTTGTACAATCACGAATCAGAACGCCGTGGGTCAGAATTTGTCACCCGGAAAATCAGCCTAGCGGCAGCCAAAATCAAGCTGGGACAACAAGGAAAACTGCAACTAGGGAATATTAAAGCTCAACAGGATTGGGGCTATGCGCCAGATTATGTGCTGGCCATGTGGCTGATGCTGCAGCAGAAAAAAGCAGACGACTACATTGTGGCTACTGGCCAGCTTCATTCAGTGGAAGATGTTTGTCAAATTGCTTTCTCAGCCTTAGGCCTTGATTGGCAAGACTATGTTGAGTATGATAAAAGTCTAGTTAGAAAGGAAGAAGCCAGCAATTTTTACGGGGACTACAGTAGGGCTCAAAAAGTTTTAGGCTGGCAACCGCAAGTGAGCTTTAAACAAATGATTGAAAAAATGGTGGCTAGCGATTTAAAGTTAGTAAAAAAAGGAGTTTTATGAAGAAAAAGGCTTTAATTACCGGTATTACCGGTCAAGACGGTTCATATATGGCAGAGTTTTTACTGAAAAAAGATTATCAGGTTTATGGTTTGACTCGGAGGACCAGCACAGTTACCACCGAAAGAATCGAGGATATTATTGATGAGATTGAACTGGTAGAAGGTGATTTGGTGGATCAGCATTCTTTAACTCATGTGATTAAAGATATTCAGCCGGATGAGGTTTACAATTTGGCAGCTCAAAGCTTTGTTCCCAGTTCTTTTCGCCAGCCAGTTTTAACTGGAGAAGCTACGGCCCTAGGAGTCACGAGAGTGCTAGAGGCCATTCGCATTGGTTATCCTAAGGCTAAGTTTTATCAAGCTTCAAGCTCAGAGATGTTTGGCAAGGCTCAGCAAGTGCCGCAGAGTGAAAAGACTCCTTTTTATCCCCGCAGCCCTTATGGAGTCGCCAAACTTTATGGTCATTGGATTACCGTTAATTATCGCGAGGCTTATGATCTTTTTGCGGTTTCCGGCATTTGCTTTAATCATGAGTCGCCTCGAAGAGGGATCGAATTTGTGACCCGCAAAATTTCTCGGGCAGTAGCCAGGATTAAGTTAGGCAAACAGCAAAAACTTGTTTTGGGCAATCTGGAATCTAAAAGAGATTGGGGTTTTGCCGGTGATTATGTAGAAGCCATGTGGTTAATGCTGCAACAGAAAAAAGCCCAGGACTTTGTCATTGGTACTGGAGAAACCCATGCAGTTAAAGAATTTTGCCAAGAAGCTTTTAGTTTTGTTGGAATAAAGAACTGGCAGGAATATGTAGAAACAGATAAAAAAGAATTTCGGCCAGCAGAGGTTGATTTGTTGATTGCTGATCCTAGTAAAGCTAAAAAAGTTTTAGGTTGGCAGCCGAAGACCAGTTTTCATCAATTAGTAGAGCTAATGGTTCAGGCTGATTTAGAAAAATCCCGGCAGGTGTTAGCCTGATCGGAATGCCGTTTCTCGGTAGGCGTTAGCCTAGTTGGAACCGGCAGAAAACAAGGAGCATAAAATGCAAAAAGCAGTTATTATTATTCCCACTTATAATGAAAAAGATAACATTGAAAGCACCATTGAAGCATTGCAAGCGGTTTTTAAAAAAGGACCAGCCGGATTTAATCCGCATATTTTAATTGTGGATGATACTTCTCCTGATGGCACAGCTGATATTGTCAGAAAACTGCAGAAAAAATACCCAAACCTGTACTTGTTTATTAATAAAGAAAAAAAAGGTTTGGGCGCGGCTTATATCAAGGGCTTTAAATATGCCATGGATAAACTTGGAGCTGATATTGTTTTTGAATTTGATGCTGATGGTTCTCATCAACCCAAGTATGTTCCTCCGATGTTGGAACAATTCAACAAAGGTGCTGATGTAGTTATTGGTAGTCGCTATGTTAAGGGCGGCTCTATGCCTGACGATTGGGGCTTTAAGCGCAAGCTTGTTTCTTTTATTGGCAATCTGGTGGCTCAAACAGTTTTATTTACCTTTCAATACAAAGACATGACTTCAGGTTTCAGAGCGACCAGAACAGAGTATCTTAAAAAAGTCGATTTAGACAATCTTTTATCTATGCAGTATGCCTATAAAATTCATTTGTATTATGCCTTACACAAACTAGGAGCCAAAATTGTCGAATATCCGATTGACTTTATAGACAGAACTGAAGGCAAAAGCAAGTTTCCTAAAAATAACGTCATTGATTCATTAAGAGTTGTCTTTACACTACGCTGGCAGGAAAGCCAAAAGTTCTTAAAAGTCTGTTTAGTTGGTTTTGTTGGCACGGTAATTCAGCTGACTATTTTTAATGTCCTGCGCTCTATGCTTCAGCCAGAGTTTGCCAATCTAATAGCAGTGGAGGTAGCTGTTGTTTCAAACTTTACCATTAACAATCTTTGGACCTTTAAGGATAGTAAAATTAAGGCTAATCAACTAGGAAAGCTTTTGGCTAAATTCTTGCAGTTTAATTTAGTTTCTTTAGGCTCAATTTTAATTCAATTTTTGGTGGTGAAAATTGGTGTTTCTATTCTAGGCCGCTCTCTGATTTTAGAAAATTTCTTAGTCATAATTGGTATTTTAATCGGCCTAATCTGGAACTACACCATGTATACTAAGATAATTTGGAAAAACAAAAAATAAGATGAAAAAGGTGGCCGCTCTCTCAGTTTTCTTTCCTGCTTATAATGAAGAGAAAAATATTAAATCCACGATTTTACAGGCAGTTAAAGTTTTAAATCAGATAGCTAAGATTTGGGAAATTTTGGTGATCAATGATGGCTCCACTGATAAAACAGCAGAGATTGTTAAAAAACTTTCCAAAAAAGACAAAAGAGTGAAGCTTTTAAATCACAAAAAAAACCGCGGCTATGGAGCGGCTCTAAAAACCGGTCTTTTTAAATCCCGTTACCCTTTAATTTGCTACACTGATTCTGATGGTCAATTTAACATTGAAGAGATAAAAAAATTTCTTCCCCAAATTAAATTTTATGATCTAGTCATTGGTTATAGAGAAAAAAGAACTGATAAATTATTTCGAAGAATATTAGCTAACATTCTCAGAGGAGCTAATTTAATTTTGTTTGGCTTGCATTTTCAGGACATTGACTGCGGTTTTAAATTATTTAAAAAAGAAGTAGTGGACAAAATAGGAAAACTAGAGACAGAAAGCGCCATTACTGAAACAGAATTTGTTTTGAGAGCTAAGAGAATGGGTTTTAAAATAGCCCAAGTAGGAGTGGGACATAATTCTCGTCTTTTAGGAGAACAAACAGGAGGAAAATTTAAAATTATTTTCAAGGCGGGCTTGGAAGCTTTTAAATTGCGACTGCTTTTACTGAGAGAGGCAAAGATGGAGCAAAAAAGAAAGACACTTTTTTTAATCGTTTTAATGGTTTTGGCTGCTTTTTTAAGACTCTATCGTCTTGAAGAGTTGATGACTTATTTAGGTGATGAAGGTCGGGATATGCTTATTGTTTTAGATATTATTCAGGGTAAAAATTTTCCTTTTATTGGTCCGCCTACCAGTGTGGGCAAGCTTTATTTAGGACCGATTTATTATTATTTTATTGCCCCCTTTGCCTATCTTTTTGCCATGAGTCCTGTGGGACCAGCCTTTTTTGTGGTTTTGACAGGCATTTTTTCTGTTTGGTTAATTTATCTAGTAGGAAAAAAATATTTTAATTCTTTTACTGGTTTAGTTAGCGCCACCTTTTTGGCCCTTTCACCTTTAATGGTTACTTTTTCCCGTTCTTCTTGGAATCCCAATCCAGTGCCATTTTTTTTACTGCTGTTATTGTTGTTCTTTTATTATTGGCAACAGACAAAGAAAGAAAAATTTCTTTATTTTACCATCATATGTTTTGCCATCATGCTGCAATTACATTATCTGGTAATTTTAATGCTGCCATTTATAGCCTTTAACGCCTTAAAACTTACTAGACAATTTCATCATAAAAAATCTTTGTTTGTTGCTTTTTTTATTTTTATCTTAATGATGAGCCCTTTGTTTATTTTTGACCTTAAACACAATTTTATTAATACTAAGGGAATTTTTAATATTTTTAGAGCTCGTTCTTATCAGGGATTTGATCTTTTTGATCTGCTTTCCCGCAGCCGAGATCGAGTAAGACAGCTTTTTTCTTTATTTTATGGTTTTGCTGAAAGAGGCTGGCCGACCAACATTTTAGTGATTAGTTCTTTAAGCTTTCTTTTTTTTAATATTTGGCAAAAGAAAAAGAAAGACTGTTTATTTATTTATGGCTGGTTTTTATGGGGGATATTTATGCTTGGTTTATACCGTGATTCTATTTATCCCCATTATCTAGGTTTTCTTTTTGTTTTTCCAGCCCTTTTAATGAGTCATTTTTTAAGCTTTCTTTGGAAGAAAGGGAAGCTGACTCAGCTTTTAAGCATGACGATCATAATATGGTTAAGTTTTAATTTAGGCAAAACAACTTGGAAACAACTGTCTTCGCCGCCGGCTTTAAACATTCGCGTTGTTAAAAATATCGTTCAATTGATTAATAAAGAAAGTCAAGGTCAGCCATTTAATTTTTCTCTTTTGGCCAAAAATAATTATGACGACTCTTATCGTTATTTTTTCCATCTTTGGGAGGTACCGGCCGTCTACAAAAATGAAGTGACCCAGCAGCTTTTTGTGGTTTGTGAAGATTTGGATATTTGTCAACCCCAGGGCAATCCTAAATGGGAAATCGCTTTATTTGATGCCGCTTATCAAGGTAAAATTGATTTAGTTAAAGAATGGTCGCCCGAACCTTTGATTAGAGTTTTTAAATTCATTCCTAAACAAGATTAATAGTTTATGAAAAAATTCATCACCATTGTTATTCCTAGCTACAATGAAGCTGAAAATTTTGCGAAAGGAGCTTTAAGCCAAGTGGCTGATTATCTTAAAAAAGCCGCCTTTAGTTATGAAGTGTTATTAGTAGATGATGGTTCTACTGATGATTCTACTGATTTAATAGAGAAATTTATTACTCAAAAGCATAAATGGCGTTTGATTAAAAACCCTCACCAGGGCAAAGCCGGCACTGTGGCTACTGGAGTTAAATTAGCTCAGGGAAAAAACATTTTGTTTACTGATTTTGACCAATCCACTCCTTTATCAGAATTGGAGAAATTAACCCCTTTTTTGCAAAAAGACTACCAGATTATTATCGGTTCTAGGGAAATCAAAGGAGCTAAAAGGGAAAAAGAGCCTTTTCATCGCCATTTAATGGGTAAAGTTTTTAATTTAGTAGTCAGGCTATTTGTTATTAGCGGGATTCATGATACTCAATGCGGCTTCAAACTATTAAAAGCGCCAGTGGCTAAAAAACTTTTTTCTCAGTTAAAAATATACAAATCAGGTAAGATCAAAACTGCTTTTACTGGTGCTTTTGATGTAGAGCTTTTATACTTAGCTCAAAAACAAGGCTATAAAATTGTCGAAGTCCCGGTTTTTTGGCAGCATCACGAAACTAATCGCGTTAATCCCATAAAAGATTCTCTAAAAATGTTTTTAGATGTTTTGCGGATTCGTCTTTATGATATTTTAGGTCAATATGAGAAATAGATTATTGCTTGTTGCTTATTGGTTATTGTTTTTAATTTTTACTGTTTACTCCTATGCTTTTTTGGATGTAGGCTTGACGCTCACCTCTTTTCAGCCTTATTTAAGATTACAGAAAAAAATGCAATGGTTTGGTTATTTTAATCGCCCTCAATCTACCACGGTGTTTGTGATTCTGACAATTTTACTCTTTGCTGTTTATTATTTACTCCTTGTTTTCTCTAAGAAAAAGAAAATTTTATTAAAGAACATCGTTGTTTTGGCAGGATTGATTTCCGGGATGTTAATCCTTGCTTATCCAGCCTTTTCTCATGATATTTTTAATTATATTTTTAATGCCAAAATGGTTTTGGTTTATAATGCTAACCCGCATCAGCAAGTGGCTATGGATTTTTTTGACCCTATGCTCGGCTTTATGAGGAATATTCACACTCCGGCCCCTTATTTTTATGGTTGGACTCTGATTTCCCTTCTGCCTTATCTTTTAGGTCTAGGGAGGATTTTTACTGAGATAATGAGTTTTAAAATATTTGCCGCGGGATGCTTTTTTTTAACCCTTTTTATACTTAAAAAAATTTACTCAATTTATACAATTAAAGATGATAAATCAAGATTAACACTTTTTGTACTCAATCCGCTTTTACTGATTGAGGCAATTGCTATTGGTCACAACGATTTTGCTATGATGAGCTTAGTTTTACTCAGCTTTTATTTTTTACTAAGATTCAAAAGAAAAGAAGGAAAAAAGTTTTTCCTGTTTTCTGTTTTCTTTTTACTTCTTTCTGTTTCCATTAAATATGCAACCATAGTTTTGCTGCCTGTTTTGATTATTTGGTACTTAAAACCAAAATTTGACCTGGGTTTTTGGGGAGCAATACTTTTATTTCTACTGCCTTTTATAAGGCCCTTAGATCAACTTCATTCTTGGTATTTAATTTGGCCCTTAATCTGGATATTGCTAGCTAAAAAGATGAAATATGTATATTTTGCCTATTTTCTATCTTTTTTTGCCTTGTTGCGTTACGCGCCTTATGTTTGGTATGGCAACTGGGATCCTCCAGTGGTCAGTTTAAGGCTTTTGATTTTTCTAGGGATTCCACTTTTGTCGTTACCAGCCTTTTTTATAAAAAAATCTAAATGACTTTTAAAATTAATCATACTCTTGTTTGGCTGCTTCTTTTTTTAACCATGACAATTTTTTATTGGCCCAGTTTTACAAATTTTTTTTATGGCGATGATTTTTATAATGTCATTTTAGGGAGAGCTGATAACCTGACAGAGGTGATTAATTTTTTTAATCTTGTTAAAGCGCCGGAAAATTTTCCTTTTTA
>SDBT01005782.1_pt1 | contig 20695 bp, 16 predicted proteins | sample 2277101 | NCBI WGS metagenome assembly SDBT01 (sample SAMN10404973, study PRJNA504765) | marine sediment metagenome | isolation source: marine sediment core GS10_PC15, 103 cmbsf | place: Arctic Ocean: Southern Knipovich Ridge | collected 2010 | reverse complement strand
GCCACGATCTGCGACATGCCGTAGTACTCGGTGTAGGTGCCGGTGACCGTCACCTCGCTGCCGGGCAGAAGGGCCGAGGCGTCCAGGCCCTGGGCCCAGACGAAGATCCCCGAGTACTGGCCGCCGGCCGGATCCTGGATGTAGAAGGAGTCCTCCTCCGAGGAGGAGAAGACCGGGCTGGTGACCACCGCGCCCTCGACCGTGACCTCGCAGTCCTTGCCCACCGCGTCGTCCGCCTGGCGGTCTTGGATCTGCCTTATGGCGATCGAGTCGGCCGGACAGGGCAAATCGCGGCAGACCTCGTTGCCCTGGCCGTCGATGAAGTCCGGGCAGAAGCGCGGCTGCAGCCGGAACTCGTAGAAGGAGTAGTCCAGCACTCCGGTCAGGGACTGGAACTCGAAGCCCTGGACCGGATCGTAGTCGTAGTGGGCGTCGAACTCGGGGCTGACGAACAGCTCGTCTCCGCCGCCGATGGGCTGGACGCCGAAGGCGCCGTAGCCCAGGTCGGTGCTGGAGACGAACACGCCCTGCACCTGGATCAGCACGCCCTCGTACTTCTCGGAGTCGACGCCTGCGGTGAAGACCTGCGATGTGGTCACCACCGCGGGCGTGGGGATGTCGCCTGCGCCAACGACATCCACCTGGGAGGCCACGATCTGCGAGTTCTCCAAGTACTCGTCGTAGACGCCGCGCAGGTTCACCAGGTCGCCGGGCTGGACCGTGACCGGTGTGGCCACGTCGCGGGCGAAGACGAAGATGCCGGCCCACTCGCCGCCTTCGGGCTCGGACACCCAGAACCCGTCGAGTTCCTCGGACCCGCTCGTGGTCATTATCATCGGGGTGGTGACCACCACGCCGTCCACGATCACGTTGCAGCCCTTGCCCACCGAGTCGGCCGAGTCGCGGTCCTGGATCCGCGAGATCTCGATCTCGTCGGCGGGACATACAGGCTGTTCGCAGACCGGCTCGCCCTGGGCGTCGATCAGGTCGGCGCACATGCGCGGCTGCAGCCGGAACTCCTCGTATCCGTAGTCCAGGATGCCGGTGAGCGAGGTGAATACGTAGTCGGCTGCGGGCTCGTACTCGTAGTTGAAGTCGAACTTGGGGCTGACGAGCAGCTCGTCGCCGCCGCCTGCGGTCTGGACGCCGAAGTCGCCGTAGCCGAGATCCTGGGCGGAGACGAACACGTCCTGCACCTGGATCAGCACGCCCTCGTATTTCTCGGAGTCGGTGCCGCCTGTCCAGACCTGCGAGGTGGTCACCACCGCGGGCGCGGGAATGTCGCCTGTGCCCACCACTTCCACCTGGGTGGCTTTGATCTGCGAGTTGTCGAAGTACTCCTCGTAGATGCCGCGCAGGTCGACCAGGTCGCCGGGCGCGACCGTGACGGTCAGGTCCTGAGCGTAGACGAAGATGCCCGAGTACTCGCCGCCCTCGGGCTCGGCCACGAAGAACCCGTCGGGCACGGTCGAGCTGCTGGTGGTGAGGATCATCGGGGTGGTGACCACCACGCCCTCGACGAAGACCGCATCGCCGACGTCGGGATGGTCCGCGTGGGACTCGTCCTGGATCGAGTAGATGGTCATGTCCTGGCCGGTCCCGCCGTCGTCCTCGCCGTCCGTGCCGCCGTCGGTCCGCGAGGATCGCCCCCCGCAGCCCGTAAGCCCGGTCATCATCACCACCAACGTAAGGATTCCCAACAATTTCCACATACGCATTTCGACTCCTCCGAAAAATGACAGCATTTTCAAGATTCCCATTTCTAATGCCTCGAAAGGCAGAAGTCAACGCCGACGCTTATGATTGTATTGATTTTCCAGCGAAAATGAGCGGTTGCCGCCCGAGTGGATGGTCTGGTAGAAGAGGATGTCGCAATCGGCTTTCACAAAGGGTCAACCCTGCGGAGGTTTCCATGACGGATTCCAGGTACGATCTCGAGCCCATCGTTGCCCCGCGTGCGGCCGGCACGCTGCTGAGGATGCTGACCTCGCTGGTGGAGAGCAGGGTCACGGGCGGGATGCTGTCGGGCAAGCTGCTCAAGGAGGCCGGGGTGCTCGGGCTGCGGAGGGCGGTCGCCACGGAACCGCATCCGAACAGGCCGCCCATGCCCTACCATCCGCAGGAGGAGCCCGCCCCGGCAGTGGAAGGGCGGGTTCTCGAAAAACTTCCGCGCCTGCCCGCTGCCGAGGGTTTTGACTTTGAAACGGTGGGAGACTTCATCAGTGCCTACGAGGAGGGCGGGACCACGCCCGAGCAGGTGGCCGAGCGGGTGCTGGCGGCGACCAGGCGCTCCGAGGAGATGGATCCGCCCATGCGGGTGTTCATCGCCCAGGACGAGGCGGACGTGATGAGCCAGGCCGGGGAGTCCGCAAGGCGCTGGGCCGAGGGAAGACCGCTGGGGCCGCTGGACGGGGTGCCGGTGGCGGTCAAGGACGAGCTGGACCAGCTCGGATACCCGACCACTGTGGGCACCCGCTTCCTGGGACGGGACAACGCAAGACAGGACGCCTGGCCGGTCGCGAGGCTGCGGAAGGCGGGGGCGGTCCTTGTCGGCAAGGCCAACATGCACGAGATCGGCCTGGGGGTCACCGGTGTCAACCCCCACCACGGCCCGGCCCGCAACCCGTACGACCCGCGGTGCGCCACCGGGGGATCGTCCTCGGGCCCGGCCGCGGCCGTGGCGGCCGGGCTGTGCCCGCTTTCGGTGGGAGCGGACGGGGGCGGGTCGATCCGCCTCCCGGCCGCGCTGTGCGGCTGCGTGGGCCTCAAGCCCACCTTCGGCCGGGTCTCCGAGCACGGGGCCGCGCCCCTGTGCTGGAGCGTGGCCCACGTGGGGCCAATCGGCGCGACCGCGCGCGACGCGGCCGTGGGCTACGGACTGATGTCCGGCACCGACCCGGCCGATCCCAACTCGCTCGGCCAGCCGGCTCCGCACCTGGACGGGTTCGGCGACACCGACCTGTCCGGGATCAAGCTGGGCGTGTACCCGCCCTGGTTCGAAGACGCCGAGGACGCGGTTGTCGCCGCCTGCAAGCAGCTGCTCGAGCGGTTTGCAGACGCAGGGGCAGAGGTGGTCGAGGTGGAGGTGCCCGAGCTTGCGCTCCTGCGGGTGGTGCACATGGTCACCATCGTGTCCGAGATGGCCGCCGCTCACCTGCAGCACTGGGCCGCTCACCGTAAGGAGTACGCCCACGACACCCGGCTCAACCTCAACCTGGCCTCCAGGCTGACCGCGGCCGACTACGTCCACGCTCAGCGCCTGCGGGTGCGGTTGTGCCGGTACTTCTACGAGGTCCTCGAGCTGGTCGACGCCATCGTCACCCCGACCGCCGGCCGCACGGCGCCGGAGATACCTGGAAAAGCGCTCAAGACCGGCGAGTCCAACCTGACCGTGCTGGAACAGATCATGCGCTTCGCCCCGGCCGCCAACCTGACCGGCCTGCCGGCCGTGTCCATGCCCGCGGGGTACTCCGCAGAGGGGCTGCCGATCGGCTTCCAGGCGGTTGGACGGCTTTGGGAGGAGCACAAGCTCTTGAGGCTGGCGGCGGTGGCGGAGACCGTGGTTGCGCGTCGTGAGCCGAAGGTGAGTTTCCGTCTGTTGGGCGGGTGAGCCTGTTGATTTGGATTTCTAAACGGAATAGAATAGTGGGGGAAGGGAGAGGAAGCCATGGCGCGTGACAAAATCAAGCCCATAGAGACCGCCATCCTCAAGACGCTGCCCGAGGCGCCCGGCGGCATGGCCTTCGACGAGCTGGTCGACGGAGTGGCCAGGCGGGTCAACCCGCTGGTCTTCCCGTTGCGCAGAAACGTCAGTCGCTACACCAAGGTCATCCAGCTCGACCTGGAACGCCGCGGGATTATCGAGCGGGTCCCGGGAGTCACGCCACTGAAGTTGCGTCGGCTGAAGAAGATCTAGTCGATCTCCGAAAACACCTCATGCAACCTCCTGCGCCCCGGGTCTTTAGGCCGCCCGGTCGTCCGTCCGAGCGGCATGATGGTCAGCGGGCGGTACCGGCTCGGCAGGTCTAGCAGGTCAATAACGGCGTTCTCGTCGAAGGCGCCCACCCAGCAGGCGCCCAGGTCCATGGCATGGATGGACAGCAGCATGTTCTGCGTGGCCGCGGCCGCGTCCTGGATGGAATAGAGCTCCACCCCGCGGTTCCCGTAGGCCGACCGGGCTCGTAGGAGATCGGCGCACACGACGATGACTACCGGGGCCTGGGCGATGAATCTCTGGCCCAGGGCCGCCTCGGCCAGCTTGCGCCTGAGGTACTCCTCCCGCACTACGTGGAAGTGCCACGCCTGCATGTTGCCGGCCGTCGGCGCCATGGTGCCGGCCGTGATGATTTGCGCGATGGTCGCATCGGGGATCTCGTCTGGGAGGAACGAGCGGATGCTGCGGCGGGTTTTGATGACGTCGATGAAACCGGTGAAATCGTCACACACTTCTCCCTCCTTTTCTACTTCAAGGCTACCACGGTGACACCGTCACCGCCTTCTTCGGGCGTGCCGGCCCGGAAGTGACGGGGATAGGGGGAGTCGGCCAGATAGGCCCGCACGGCCGCCTTGAGCGCGCCGGTGCCGTGGCCGTGGATGATGAAAGCGCTGGGCTCGCCGGCGCCGAACAGCCGGTCCAGGAACTCATCCACGTTCTGTGTCGCCTCGTCCACCCTCTGCCCGCGCAGGTCGATGGTGTTCGCGCTGCTGCGCACCTCGACCGGCTCCACCGGCTGGCAGGGTCGCTGGTGATGGCGCGCATCCCGGGCTTCGACGCGGCGTTTCTTCCGTCTGCTGACCAGCTCGACCTGTTCGATCGGCACCCGGGTGTGCGCCGGGCCCAGCCGGACCGAGACCATGGAGCCGGCCCGGTCCACCGACAACACCTCGCCGAGCTTGTCCAGCCGCGTAAGCCGCACCCGGTCTCCCGGCCGCAGGTCGGGCGGGGAACCGTCTCCTGCCGCCGGCCGGGCCAGCTCGTCGGTCTGCCGGACCTGTTCGCTGATCCGGTCTTCGATCTCGATCAGGCGGTGACTGGAGTCGACCGCCTTGTGCATGTCCGCGCCCCGGCGCAACGACTCGATCACCGAGGCGACCTCGCCGCGCACGCTGGCGATCTCGGCCAAGAGCTTTTCGCGCCCCTGGCCCAGGAGATCCTGCCGCCGCTGGTCGAACTCCGTGCTCGCCTGGTGGTGCTGGTCGGCGGCCCGCTCGACCCGGTGCTTGGCCTCGGTCAATTCGGCCCGCAGGGCCGTGATGGACCGGCGCTCGTCCTCCAGGCTGGCGAGCATCCGGTCCAGCCGGTGCTCGGAACCGTCGAGGCGATCGGCCGCCCGCTCCAGGACCTCCTCGGGCAGTCCCAGTCGCCGGGCGATGTCCAGCGTCAGGCTGCGGCCCGGCAGGTCGGGATGCAGCGAGAAGGTGGGTTCCATGCTCTCGAGGTCGAATCCCACCGAGGCGTTGGCGAAGAGATCGTCCTTGTAGGGCAGTTGCTTGAGCTCCTCGTAGTGCGTGGTGGCCAGCACGGTGGAGCCGGCCTGGACGAGTCGCTCGAGGATGGATGCGGCCAGGGCAGCGCCGTGACGCGGGTCCGTGTCCGCGGCCAGCTCGTCGAGCAGCACCAGGCATCCGGGTCCGGCCGCGTCCAGGATCCGGCCGATGCGCTCCACGTGGGCCGAGAATGTGGACAACCCGCGGCTGATGTCCTGGGCATCGCCGATCACCGCCGCCAGGCTGGTGAACAGGCCCAGCCGGGAGCCCTCGGCGGCCGGAATCGGCAGGCCCGCCTGCGCCATCGAGCAGCACAACCCGAGCGTCTTGAGCACAACCGTCTTGCCGCCTGCGTTGGGACCGGTGACCACGAGCGCCAGGCGTTCTTCCGGCAGGTGGATGTCGTTGGCCACCACCGGCTCGGCCTCCAGCGCCATGAGCGGATGGCGCGCATTCAGCAGGTCGAAGCCCTGTCCGGAGAGCTCGGGCAAGCGGCCGTGGAGCAGGGCGGCCAGGCGGACCGACGCCAGAACCAGGTCGGTCCGGGCAAGCATGCGCACGTTGTCCCGCAGCGACCCGGCCTTCGATGCTATCTCGCGGCTGTATTCGGCCAGGATGCGGCGTTCCTCCTCGGCCACGGCCGCCCGGGCGATCTTGAGCCGGTTGCCGTTTTCCACCACCGCGGTCGGCTCGATGAACAGGGTGGCGCCGCTTTGCGAAGTGTCGTGGACGATGCCTTCGATCTCGCCGCGCGAATCGGCGCGTACGGGCAGCACGTAGCGATCCGAGCGCTGGGTGATGTAGGATTCGCCCAGCGCCGCCGCGATCCGGCCGGAGCGGATCATCCGCTCCAGTCTCGTGCGGATGGTGTCGGCCAGCCCGTCGGCCTGCCGGCGCAGCCCCGACAGATCGGGACTGGCGCTGTCGCGCAGGCGGCCGTCCGGTTCGAAGGCGCCGTCCAGGTCGCGAGCGGCGGGCAGCAGGTCGTGGCTCCCCCGGGCCAGGTCGACCAGCGCGGAGCCGGCCCGGCCACCCGCGCTCATCAGATAGCCACGCACCCGCGAGGAGACCTCCATGGCCCGGGCCACCCGCAGGACTCCCTCGGCCGGCAGGATCCCGCCTTTTTCTGCCCGTACGAGGTCGGGTTCGACCTCGTCCACTGCCTCGATGGGCGGTCCCTGGCCCTGATCGATCAGCAGGGCCAGTTGCCGGTGGCGCGCGTGGGCCATCTCGATGGTCGCCGGATCCGATCCGGGTTCGAGGGCCAGGCACAGCCGTTCGCCCTGCGGCGTGTGAGTCAGGTCAGCCAGGCGTCTCTTGATCTGATCCCAGCCGAGCAGGCTGGCGGTTTCGGAATCGAGGTTCATCCCCCGCGGCGCGGGCTAGGATTAGTCCGGATCACAGATATCACCGATGCCGTCGCCGTCGGTGTCGTCCTGATCCCAGTTTTCCTGGAAGGGGCAGTTGTCACAGGCGTCTCCGACGCGGTCGTCGTCCGAGTCCTTCTGATCCCCGGAAGGGATCTCCGAAAGCTGGGTCACGCCGTCGCCGTTGACGTCGCAGTACTTGATGAAAGGAGCCTTGGCGTTGAGGAAGTCCCTGCATCGCAGCCTTTCTTCATCCTCCAGCTCCCGCAGCTCTTCGGGCAAAAAGTCTTCGGGCGTCACCTCGCCGTCGCCGTTGTAGTCGCAGTATTCGACGAAGGTCATCGCGTCCTCGCCGTCGATGAACAGGATGCAGTTGAAGCCGTTCGGGTTGTCCGGGCAGTTGTCGCAGGTCTGCGACACGCCGTCCCTGATGACCGTCCGGTCAGCTCCAGGGGGCGGTTGTGGGGAGTCGCCGTCGTCGTAGTTGCCGTCGCCGTCGCCGTCGATGAACATGCGTCCGCCCTCGTACAGCGACAGGGGGTCTTCGAACCACTGTCGCCAGTCGGCCTGGCCAGGCGGCCGCCCGCGATCGTCCCGCAGGCACTCCACGTTTTCCGCGAACTCCAGCGCGGAACGGTCCTGCCCGCCGTCGTACTGGTCGGGGATGCCGTCGAGGTCGGCGTCGAAGCTCACGCATTCGAACGCGCTCAGGATGGCGTCGCAGGTGTCGGTCTGCTGGAGGTTGGGGTGCTTGAGCAGCGGCTTTTCCGGCTGGGCGCAGACCCGATTGCCGTCTCTGTCGTAGCAGTCGTATATGTTGTAACTGAACTGGCCCTCGGGATCCAGGCAGTCCTCGCTGCCGCTCAGCGAGCAAGGCTGACACTGGCACAGGTCGCGCACCCGGTAGACCATCGCCAGGCAGTAGATCACGCCCGGGTACTCTGGCATCCCGTCGATGTCGACCACCCAGGCGTTTTCGTCGTAGCAACTGCAGAGCTTGATCTCGGTCGCGTCGCACGATGTGCAGTCGTAGTACGGCCAGCGGGTGTCGAGGGCCCGCAGCGCGAAGTCGCATATCTGGTTATAGTTGTCAGAGCTCATGTCCGTGCCGCAGGCCTGTTCGCCTTCTTCAAACGGGTCTTTGTCGTTGATGAACTGCATGACCCGCGCGCGCAGATTCTCGATCGAATCCTTGCAGGGGTTCTTGCAGCCGGTCAGCGCCAGGGGAACCAGCAGGCTCAGCACGATGATCGCGTACGATGTGCGCATTGTGAGGAACACTCCCAATAGCCGTCTCCAGGCACTTAAAAGGCATGGAGGTTTGAAATCCTAGCCGGATCGTGGGTAGCATCCGGCATCGAGAATGTCAAGTGGAATATCACCGATTTGGGCTTGCCCCGCAACCCGTGTTTCTGCTATGAAGCCCGATAGTTGGATTGATTCGAGGAGATCGAGAACGTGAGGAGAGCCCTGTCGATCATCGTGATGTGCCTCGGCGTCGCCGGGGTCGTCGAGGCCGGCCCGGCCGGCGAGGGTCGCCAGCAGCCCAGGGGATCGCTGGCCTGGTTCAAGCTGGGGGTGGAACTGGCCCGCCAGGGAGAGTATGAGGCCGCCCTGAACAGGTTCAAGCGGGCCAGGCAGCTGTCGCCGAGATGGGCCTTGCCGCACCTGGAGATCGCCATCGCCCACCTGATGACCGACAACGACCACAAGGTGATCGGCGAGTCCCTGGCCAAGGCGGTCGAGCTGGGACCGGAGATCCCCAGGGCCCGGTACCTGTACGGGGTGTTCCTTCACGAGCAGGGAAAGCGCAGCCAGGCCATCCGGGAGTTCGTCCATTCGCTCAAGCGACGTCCCGGCATGCTGGACGCCCGCTTCCGGCTGGCCACCCTCTACGTGGAGGAAGGCCGCCAGCCGGACGGGATAGCCCAGTTGCAGCTCGTGCTCGAACAGCGCCCTTCCCACATGGGCGCCCGTCGCAACCTGGCGATGCTGTTCGAGCAGTCGGGCCAGATCGAGGAGGCCGAGAAGCACCTGGTCGCCATCGCCCGGATGGATCCGAAGAACGCCTGGCACCAGACCGGCCTGGGCCACTTCTACGAGCGGGTGGGCTGGATGGACAAGGCCAGGCAGGCCTTTCGCAGGGCCCAGCGCCTGGAGCCCACCGGCGACCGGCGCAGGTTGAGGCCGTTGTTGAAATCCAGGAACTGAGCCTCTCCACGTAGGCGTCGACGTAGGCGTCGGCGTAGACGGCTTTTCCTCAGCCAAGACACGCTCGATCCAAGCAGCCCTGCTTCGTCGCGGAGGCATCTGGGCCCAGATGCGGTCGATCGAGCGGATTGGGCAGGGGAAAAGCCGCCGACGTCTACGCCGACGCCTACGTGGCCGGGGCGCCAGGAATGCTGCTATTGACGAATTTCATGCCTTCTCGAACCTGAGTTTGCCGTCCTTCACACTTACCAGGATCTCGTCCCCCGGGCCGAAGTGGCCGGTCAGGATGGCTTCGGCCAGCGGCTCTTCGATCAGCCGGCGCACGGCCGAGCGCAGCGGCCGGGCGCCCAGGGAGTAGTCCTCGCAGCCGTGCTCGACAGTGTGGCGGGCCACTCGGCTGTCCGCGCTGACCTTCATTTTCCGCTCGGCCTGGAGCCGGGCCGAGGACTCCTTGATCAACAGGCCGGCTATGGCGACCAGGTCGTCGCCGGTCAGCGGCCGGAAGAAAAGCTGCTCGTCCATCCGGCCCCACAGCTCGGGCGGCAAGGCCTTGCGGGCCTTGCCCAGGACGTCCGCGGCCAGGTCGGCCGAGGAGACGTTTTCGCTTTTGCCGAAGCCGATCCGGGCCGGGCCGGGGCGGCTCAGCGCGACGGCGCCCAGGTTGGAGGTCAGGATGACCACGGTGTTGGTGAAGTCCACCGTCCGGCCGCGGCCGTCGGTCAGCCGGCCTTCGTCCAGGACCTGCAGCAGCAGTTGCTGGACCTCGGGGTGGGCCTTCTCCACCTCGTCGAACAACACGATCGTGTACGGCTTGCGGCGCACCGCCTCGGTCAGCTGGCCGCCCTCGTGGTGTCCGACGTAGCCCGGCGGCGAGCCGATCAGCCGCGAGACCGTGTGGGACTCGATGTACTCGCTCATGTCGAGCTTGACCAGCGAGTCGCGGTTGCCGAACAGGAACTGGGCCAGGGCCCGGGCGGTCTCGGTCTTGCCGACGCCAGTGGGGCCCAGGAACAGGAACGAGCCGATCGGCCGGCGGTGGGCGAAGCCGGCGTAGTTGCGCCGGATGACCTTGGCGATCGAGCGGATCGCCGAGCCGTGGCCGATGATCTGCAGGCTGAGGATCTGCTCCATGTTGAGCAGGCGCTCGGCGTCGGTCATCAGCAGTCGATCGACCGGAATGTCGGCCACCGAGCTGACCACCCGGGCCACGGCCTGGCGGTCGACCCGATCGCGCCCCGAGCGCCTGGCCCGCGAGCCGGCCAGGTCCAGCAGCGAGATGGCCTTGTCCGGCAGGCAGCGGTCGGTGATGTAGCGCGACGACAGGGCGACCGCGGCCTCGAGCGCCTCGCGGTCATAGCTCACCCCATGGTGCTCGGCGTACTCATCGGCCACCCCGGAGAGGATCTCGAGGGTGGCCTCTGGCGACGGCTCGGGCACCTGGATGAGCTGGAAGCGGCGCGCCAGCGCGAGATCCTGCTCGATGAATCTTCGATATTCGTCGTAGGTGGTGGCCCCGATGCAGGGGAACTCACCGCGGGCCAGCGAGGACTTGAGCTCGTTGGCCGCGTCCTGGGGGCCTTCGCCGGTAGAGCCGGCGCCCATCAGGGTGTGCACTTCGTCGAAGAAAATGATCACCGAGCCCTCGGCCCGGCGCACCTCGTCGCGGATCTGCTGCAGCTTTTCGGAGAAAGCTCCGCGCAGCTGGGTCCCGGCCAGCAGGCCGGCCACGTCGAGCTCCACCACCCTTCTTTCGGCCAGCGCCCGGGCGTCGGGGCTCCCGTTGACGATGTGCAGCGCAAGGCCCTCGACGATGGCGGTCTTGCCCACCCCTGGCTCTCCCACCAGCAAGGGGTTGTTGGCGCGCCGCTTGAGCAGGGTGTCGATTATCTCGCCCAGTTCCTTTTCGCGGCCCACCAGGGGATCCACCCGCCCGGCGGCGGCCAGTGAGGTCAGGTTGCGGCCCAGCCTGGCAAGCTGCGGAAACCGCGTCGGGGGAAGGTCCCACTCGTTGAGCGGCCCGGCTTCCCAGGCGTCCGGGGTGCCGTCCTCGGCCATCTCGCCGGGATGAGGCACGAGATCCTCCGCCTGGCGGGTCGCAGCCTCACGTCCGTACGGCAGGCCGATCTCGAGCCGGTCGTCCTGGTCGTCGATCACCGCCGGCGGCGCCGACGACGGCGAAGCCGGCGACGCCCTTCCGTATACGCGCGGCCTTACGCCTCCGCGCTTCTTTTTGACCGTCAGCCGGCGCGGGTAGGCGGTGGTCACGTAGGACATGGCCGTGATGCGGAACTGGGTAACGTTCAGGCCGCCCAGTTGAAGCAGCTCGTGGGCCACGGTCTGGCGCATGCCGCAGATGGCCACCAGCAGGTGCAGGCAGTCGACCGCCTCGGCGCCGGCGCCGGTGGCGATCGCGGCGGCCTTGCGCTTGATCGCACGGGTCGCGCCGGGGGGCTCCTCTCCGGCCGCGTGCACGTGATCGAGCAGCACCTCCTCGTCGATGCCCTTCTCGCTGAGCAGGATATTGGCCCGATTCTCCACGGTGAACAGGCCCAGCAGCAGGTGCGCCGAGGTCAGACGCTGGCTGACCTGCGTGGCGATGTCCTCGGCCTCGGCGAGCACCTGCCTGAGCTCCATGCTGGCGTGCAGCGTCATGGGGCCCCTATAGCACACTTCGGGGACGGTCTTGAGAAATTAACTTTTTCCCGAGAAAAGGATACTCTCTTGAGACATTTCCATGGGCGAGGTCGCATGAGCGCTTCGGGTACCACACGGATGTTCGGCTTGCTCGCACTGGTGCTCTCACTGATTCACTGCGCCTGTGGACACGACCGACCCCCGGATGGCTGGGATCAGGACGGAGGCCGGGACGGAGACGACTTCCAGCCCGGGGACCCGCTCGAGATCGTCCACCTGGACGTGGGCGAGGGAGATGCCACCCTGGTAGTCGGTCCCGGCGGGTTCACGATCCTGGTCGACGGCGGGCCGGCCGGATCCGGCTTTGCCATCCTCGCCGAGCTGGACCGCCGCGGGATCGATCGCCTGGACGCAATCCTGGCCACCCACCCCGACGAGGACCACATCGGCGGGCTTGCCGAGGTGATCGCGGCCGGGGTGGACGTGGCGGCCGCCTTCTCCGAGGGCAGCACCTCGCAGAGCCTGGCGTACCGGAATCTGGTGGCCGCCCTGGCCGGCACCGATGCCGGCGGCCTCGAGACGCTTCAGCCGGGCGCGGTCTTCGACCTGGGCGAAAGCGCCTGGGCGAGGTGCACCGCCTCGGGCGGTCGGCTGTATACCGGGACCCGGGTGCTGGTCTCGGACGACAACGACCGCAGCCTGGCGCTGCACGTGCGCTACGGCGGGTTCGACTACCACGTGGGCGGCGACCTGGGAGGCGGCGGATTGGGCCGGGCCGACGTGGAGACCCCCCTGGGCGCGGCCATCGGGGACATGGACGTGGTGCACCTGCACCACCACGGATCGGCCACCTCCACCAACGCAGCCTGGCTGAACTCGACCCTGCCCGAGGTGGTGGTTCTCTCGGTGGGCTCCAATCCTTACGGGCATCCCGACCCGGGAGTGGTCGCGCGCATCACCGGCCAGGATCCCCGGGTCTCGGCGCCCGCGCCCGAGGTAGTCCAGACCGGCCGGGGCGAACATGAGGCGGGAAAGGTGCTGGGCACTTTTTCGGTTGTGACCGACGGAGCGACATTTACGCTGGACGGACGAACCCGGGAGGTGGACGAATGAGTTACCCCCCCATTTTTTCGGTTGTGACGGACGGAGCGACTTACTCGGGAACATCTGGGCGGGCGACCAGCAGGTAGGCTTCCGCGGAGAAGTCGAGGACGTCGATGGCCTTTATACGGAGCAGGTTCTTGCCCCTGTGGTCCACGTACTTCGAGGCGCGTATGGTGTACTTGCCCGGGAGCAGATTGGTGAGTTGAATGGGCCCGCGCTCGTCGGTCAGGAATGTGCGGAAGGGTTTCTTTGCGCCCTGCCGATAGACATCGACCACGATCCCGGTGACGAGCCTCCCGGTCTCCTCGTCGGCCGCGATAAAGGAGATCTCGCCGATATCCTTCTCGGGGATTCCGCGATAGCTCACCGTCATGACAGAGGCACACGAGGTGATCAGGAAGACGGTCGAGACCAAGAGACAGATCGTTCGCTTGGCGGGGACTGTCATGTCGGCTCCTCCAGTGCGATCCCTCGGATTTCTGGATTCTACTCGTTGCTGATCGGGAATGCATATGTTAAATAGGGCCATGGCTGAGAACCGCCTTGCCACCGGGCAGATCCGGAAAGCCATCGAGCAATATCGCCCCATCCGCGGAGTGAGCGAGCTGGGCTCGACGAGAGTCGAGATCGAGAAGTACGTCCCGTACATCAGCACGGCCGTCCATCACGGCCACCGCATCCGTCCCGACCTCCGTCCCCATCTCGGCGTCAATGCGCGGGCTCGGCGCACCGAGGAAGATCCCAAGACCGGCGACTTCATCCTGGGCCAGCCCATAACCCTCATCGCGCGAGACTCCCGTTTCGAGTACGACCTCAATCGGCCGCCGGAAAGGGCCGTCGGGCAATCCCCTGAAGAGACTTGGGGGCTGGACATCTGGCCCAACGGCCTGAACGACGGGCAGGTCGAGGCCTCCTTGCGCAAGCACCGCGAGTTCTACGACATCTGCGAAACACTGGTGAACGCCCTGCGCGCCCGCTACGGCTTCTGCCTCATCTACGACATCCACTCCTACAACATCGCGAGGCAGATCGAGCTGAAGAGGAACCCGCCGACCTTCAACATAGGAACCGAGCGCCTCGACCGCGAGCGCTTCGCACCGGTCATCGAGGACTGGATCACCCGGTTGGATACCGTATCCATTCCGGGGATCGAGGTCACTGCCAGGGAAAACGTCGTCTTCTTCGGCCTGGCCTGGCTCTGCCGTTACTTTACCGAAAAATACAGCGACGTCCTGGTACTGCCCACCGAGGTGGCGAAAGTATTCATGGACGAGCGCACGGGAAAATCCCATCCGCGGATCGTCCGGGCCATCAGGAAGGGATTCAAGGCCCAGGCACTCGACAACGCGGAGAAGTTCGTACAGCTGATGAGCTAGGCCAACCCCCGATCGTCCAGCTCGTCCTCGTCGAGGCCCAGGGCGTGGCCCACCTCGTGCAAGACGGTGATGCGGATCTGCTCGATCAGGTCGTCCCGGTCGCGGGCGAAGCGCTGCAGGTTCTTCTGGTAGAGCACTATCCCGCCCGGCATCTCGCTCCAGGGGTCGAAGACGGTCTTTTCGGTCAGCGGCGTGCCGCGCCACATGCCCAGGATCTGGGGGCTGAGCGGCGGGTCGGCGGCCCGAAGATCGTCCGTGGCGGGCAGGTCCTCGACCGAGACGCTGATGTTGTCGAGCGCTTGGTCCACCCGCGCGGGCAGGTCCGAGAGCGCGGCGGCGATGCATGCCTCGAACTCCTGTTCTTCCATCTCGATCGGCGCACGGAAGGTCTCGGGCGCGAGCCTCCGGGCCCGGGCGAAGTGTTTTTTTGCCTCGGCGCTCGACCCGCGGCGCTCGAGCAGCAGGCCCAGGTGGTGGTGCGCCTCGGGCATGCGGGAGTCCAGCTCCAGGGCCAGGCGCAGCACGCTCTCTGCGCTTTCGAACCGGGCCTGCTCGAACAGGCAGATGCCGCGCCCGGTCAGGATCGCCGGCTCGTCCGGGGCCATCTGGTCGGTCCGGCGGTAGAGCGCCTCGGCCGCCGTGAAATCGCCGGCGTCCAGCAGGGCCTCGGCCTGTAGAAAGACCGCTTCCGCGCTTTCGTGGTCCAGCGCCTCGGCCCGGCGCGCCAGGGCCAGGGCATCTTCTGTGCGCCCCTCGTCCAGAGCCTGCTCCGCCTCGTCCAGCAATCGATCCCGATCGTCCACGGATGACTTCCTTGGTCGCGATTGAGAGCCAAACCCGTACCTGTTCGCGACAATTGTTCCGCGGGCGGTTCCGCTTGTCAAACCGCCGGACTGCCGTGCTATGCTCGTGCCGACCGGAGGGACCCATGCGCGCATCAGCCCTGATCACAGTTGCGGTTGTTTTTTGGTGCTCGTCGGCGGTTGCGGTCGAGGCGCCGGTGTCGGTGCAGCAGACGGCGATCGCGTTGCTCGACGCCCTGCAGGGCCAGGACCAGGCAACGGCCGAGAAGCTGACCATCGATTTCGAAGCCTGGAAGGCGATCTCCAAAAGGGCCCTGGATCCGGACAGGCACCGGGCCAGGCACCGGGATTTTCTGCGGCAACTGGCGGCCGAGTTCCGGCGTGGTATTCAGGTCGAGCAGCTCGAGCTCAAGGACGTGCTGGTCCTCCCTGCCGGGATCAAGACCCGCCGGGAGGTGGTCATGGCGGTCTTCCACCTGGCGCTGCGGATTCCGGGACGCGACGCGGGCAAGCCGGTGGTCGTGCCGCTTCTGTTCCTGCAGGTGGACGGATCCTGGAAGTTATCCGTCCGGGATTGAGGAGCTTCACATGAGCGCGCTTGAAGGAAAACTGGTGGTCCTGGGAGTGACCGGCGGCATCGCCGCCTTTCGCACCTGCGAGCTGGCCCGGCTTCTGGTCAAGGAGGGGGCGACCGTCCAGGCGGTCCTGACCGAATACGCCGCGCGTTTCGTTGGCCCGCTGACCTTCCAGGCCCTGACCGGGCGGCCGGCGGAGACGGGCCACGGCGGCAGCCTGGCCCTGACCGGCATGGATCACGTCGACCTGGGCCGCGATGCCGACCTGTTCGTGGTGGCCCCGGCGACCGCCAACACCCTGGCCAAGATCGCCCACGGGCTGGCCGACAACCTGCTGACCACCGCCGTGCTGGCCAGCACCTGTCCGGTGGTGCTGGCGCCGGCCATGAACACCCGCATGTGGCAGAATCCGGTCACGGTGGACAACGTGCGGCGCTTGAGAGGGTACGACCGTTTCCGGCTGGTCGGCCCCGCCGCAGGCTCCCTGGCCTGCGGGGATACCGGTCCCGGCCGGATGGCCGAGCCCGAGGAGATCCTGTTCGCCGCCGCGAGCGCCCTGACAACTGAGGATCTGGCCGGTCGCAGGCTGCTGGTGACCGCCGGTCCCACCCGCGAGGCCCTGGACCCGGTGCGCTTTCTTTCCAACCGCTCGAGCGGCCGGATGGGCTATGCCCTGGCCGAGGCGGCCGTGCTGCGCGGCGCCGAGGTGGTGCTGGTCTCGGGCCCGACCTCCCTGGCGCCGCCCTTCGAGGTGGAGCTGGTGCCGGTGGTCACCGCGGCCGAGATGGCCGCGGCGGTCGACAGGCACGCCCGCCGGGCCCATGCCGTGCTCATGGCCGCCGCGGTGGCCGACTTCAGACCCAGGAAGACGAGCGAGCACAAGATCGCCAAGGCCGACGGCGGACTCGACGTCCAGTGGGTCCGCACCCGCGACATCCTGGCGTCCCTGGGCCGCAAGAAGAAAAAACCCGTCCTGGTGGGCTTCGCGGCCCAGACCGGAGATCCGATCCCGGCGGCCAGGCGAAAGCGCGCGGCCAAGAAACTCGACCTGGTGGTGGCCAACGACGTATCGCTCCCCGACGCGGGCTTCGAGGCGGACACCAACCGGGTCCACCTGGTCGGCCCCGACGGGGTGGAGTCGCTTGCGCTGATGTCCAAGCGCGCGGTCGCCGACCGGATCCTGGACCGGGTGGCAGCCTTGCTGCCCGGGAAAAAGGCGCCCTCAGGCCGCAAGAGATCCTGATATCAATCGTTCTTTTTTTTGTGCCGCGGAAATCGCAGCCTCTTGCGGGCCCTGCTCTTCAATCCAGCCTTCTTCTTCTTTCCTGGCTTGTCCGGCTTGTCGGGATCGATCAGCTCGGACAGGGAGGGAAGGTTGAGCTTGGACTCGATCGCCTCGCGGAACAAGGGCCTGAAGCGCTCGCCGACCTCGTCCGGGTGAAGCAGACGGCCTTGGCGGTGCAGGGCGCGCAGGCGTTTGCGCAGGTCCTGGGCGATCAGCAGGTTGCGGTGCCCGGTGGGGTCGGCCTGCAGGCAGGCGGCCTCGGGCCCGTGCTTCAGCAGGTCGACCACCCGCCTGAGCCCCAGTTCGCGCGCCTCGGCCGTCTCCTCCCCGGTCAGCACCCTGGGGGTGCGCCGGGTGTGGGCCTCGGCCATCTTGCGCCAGCGCAGCAGCCGCGAGAACTGCACAATGGAGTTGAAGATCTGCTTGTTGACGGGAAACGAGAACAGCGGGCCGGTCAGGATCTTGCGCAGGTGGCGATCGTGCCTGGCGAAGGCCCGGGTGGACAGCCGGCGGCCCTCCTCCCACACCTCGCGCGGCACGTGGACGTCGAAGCGCAGCTCCCAGTACGTGTGCGCGGCCCCCCGGCGGCGAAAGTGCTGAACGGTCTTGTAGGGCACGAAGTAGTTGTGGGCCACCGTGTCGGCCGCCAGGTGGGAGAGGTATCCCCAGGCGAACGAGCGGGTGGCGTCGACGTCCGCGAGGTCGAGCACGGCCAGGCCCACTTGCCAGTTGTGGCAGTGCAACTGGTAGGGCGAGAGGTTCTTGCCGATGGTGATGTCGGCCGCCAGTGAGCCGTACAGGAAGTCGTCGCGGAAGCGCTGGAGCAAGGCCGCCACCGCGGGTGCGACGAGCGCCAGGTCGGCCAGCACGGCCAGACCCAGGTCAAGGTGGGCGGCAGGTCCCCAGGCCCGCGCCGGGGCCGGCACGAGCAGGAACAACCCCGCGATGCTCAGAATCTTCACCAGGCGCATTACGCTTGTCCCTTTCCGGACGAGATGCTATACCAGCCCCGGTCTCGAATCAATCGGGGCCCTGGAGGAGCCGGTGGTCGCAGACTTTGGGGAAGAGGTGCTACAAGCGGTCAGGGACGTCGAGGGCCAGATCCGGGCGCTCGCGGACTTCGGCGTGCGCATGGTCGCCCGCCGCACCTGGCGGCCCGAGCCGGTCGCGCAGCCTGCCCATCCTTCCGATGGGTTGGCGCCCCGCGGCCGTGCCCAGGCGCACCTGTTCGCCCCGCCCGCCCAGGACCGGCAACCCGCCCGGGACGCGGGCCGGATCGCCTGGGAGCCGAACCCGCTCCCGTCCGAGGAGGTCCAGGCCGAGCTGGACGCGCTGCGCCGGCAGATCGGCGACTGCACCCGCTGTACGCTGTCGGGCGGCCGGCGCCAGGTGGTCTTCGGCGAGGGCGATCCCAAGGCCCGCCTGGCCCTGGTGGGCGAGGGGCCCGGCATGGAGGAGGACCGCACCGGCCGCCCGTTCGTGGGCCCGGCCGGCCAGCTGCTCGACCGCATCCTGGCCGCCATGGGTCTCGAGCGCCGCCGGGTATACATCTGCAACGTGGTCAAGTGCCGCCCCCCGCAGAACCGCACCCCGACCGACTCCGAGATGCGCACCTGCGGCCAGTTCCTTCAAAAGCAGCTTCAGATCGTCCGTCCGCGCCACGTCCTGTGCCTGGGCGGCACGGCCGCCACGTATCTGCTCAACACCGACCAGCCCATGGGCAGGCTGCGCGGCCGCTTCTTCGACCACCACGCGACCGGCGCCCGGATCATGCCCACCTACCACCCGGCCTACCTGCTGCGCAACGAGTCGGCCAAGAAGATGGTCTGGCAGGACGTGCAACAGGTCATGGCCGAGATGGCCCGACCAGTGGAGGAACCAGGCGAATGATGCGAATGCGAAGATTTGGCCGCCGGATCAACCGGGCGGTGCTGTTGCTCACGGCTGCCTGGCTGACCGCCTGGCTGGCCGTCCCCGGCCTGGCCGAAGACGACGAGGAGGCCGCGCCCGTCCAGGTGCTGCAAGGGTCGAACAGGGTGGTTGTCGTGGACGCCGGCGACATCATCATGGGCGGCATGGGGGAGTACCTGATCGAGTCCATCGACCGGGCCGAGTTGGAGAACTACGGGCTGCTGGTGATCGAGATCGACACCCCGGGCGGCGGGCTGGACGACACCCAGGAGATCGTCAAACGCATGCTGGTCTCGAAGGTCCCCATCGCGGTCTACGTCACACCCAAGGGCGCCCACGCCGGCTCGGCCGGCACCTTCATCACCCTGGCCGGCCATGTGGCGGCCATGGCGCCCGGCACCCGGATCGGCGCCGCCCACCCTGTCATGTCGGCGCTGATACCCGACTTTGGGGGCGACGAGAAGGACGAGGATGCCAAGAAGCGGAAGCAGCAGCAAGAAGCGATCATGAACGAGAAGGTCACCAACGACGCCGCCATGTTCATGGTCTCGATCGCCAAGGAGCGCGGCCGCAACGAGGAGTGGGCCGAGAAATCGGTGCGCGAATCGGCGGTGGTCACCTCGGACGAGGCAGTCAAGATCAAGGTCGTCGACCTGGAGGTCGAGACACTGACCGAGCTGCTCGAGATGATCGACGGGCGGGAAGTGCAGATCGACAGGAAGACCCGCGTCAAGCTCAACACCCGGGGCGCCACCATCGACCGCTGGAAGATGTCGCTCAAGCAGCGTGTGTGGAACGGGCTGGCCAACCCGAACGTGCTGATGCTGCTGATCTTGATCGGCCTGGGCGGGATAGCCATGGAGTTCTACCACCCGGGGATGATCTTCCCCGGCGTGGCGGGCGCCATCTGCCTGTTGCTGGCGGCCATCTCCATCAAGATCCTTCCGGTCAGCGCCGGAGGTGTGCTTCTGGTGCTGGTGGGGATCGGCCTGATGGTGGCGGAAGCCTACGTGTCTAGTTTCGGACTGCTGGCCATAGCCGGGGCGGGCTTGCTGGTCCTCGGGGGCATCTTCCTGATCGACCCCAGCAACCAGCCCCACTATCTGGATCCGAAAATGCAAGTGGACTGGAGCGTGTTGATCACGGCCGCCGTCACCATGGCGGGCCTGTTCGTGCTGATCGGTTACTTCGTCGTGCGCACCCAGCGGGGCAGGATCAGGACCGGCGCCGAGGGGATGAAGGGCGAGATCGGCGAGGCCCGCTCGGACATCGGCCCCGAGGACGGCAAGGTGTTCGTGCGCGGCGAGTACTGGAGCGCGGTCAGCGCCGAGCCCATCGAGAAGGGGGCCAAGGTCGTGATCGTCAAGGTGGAAGGCATGGGGTTGACCGTGAAGAAGAAGGACTGATTTCGGTTTTTTCATCGCTACGAGGGCCGGCGCGGGCCGGCCGCTCAAGGAGGCTAGTCATGGTAACTGTTATCGGGATTGTCGGCGGCGTGGTAGTGCTGTTCATTCTGATGGGGCTGCGCACCCTTTTCGAGTACCAGCGCGGGGTCATCTTCAGGCTGGGCAAGTACGCGGGCATGAAGGGTCCGGGGCTGCGCTTCATCATTCCGGTCATCGACCAGATGGTCAAGGTGGACCTGCGCACGATCGCCCGGGACGTGCCGCCCCAGGACATCATCACCAGGGACAACGTCACCGTGCAGGTCAACGCGGTGGTCTTCATGCGGGTGATCGAACCGGACAAGGCCATCCTGGAAGTCGACAACTACCTGTACAACACCAGCCAGCTGGCCCAGACCACCCTGCGCTCGGTGCTCGGCCAGGTCGAACTGGACGACCTGCTGACCAAGCGCGAGCAACTCAACGAGCAGATCCAGTCCATGCTGGACAAGGACACCGATCCCTGGGGGGTCAAGGTCTCCAAGGTCGAGATCAAG
>SDBT01005781.1_pt1 | contig 20695 bp, 42 predicted proteins | sample 2277101 | NCBI WGS metagenome assembly SDBT01 (sample SAMN10404973, study PRJNA504765) | marine sediment metagenome | isolation source: marine sediment core GS10_PC15, 103 cmbsf | place: Arctic Ocean: Southern Knipovich Ridge | collected 2010 | reverse complement strand
CACCACCAGTATCTCAACTTCTACCCTTGACATTACTAAACAATGGGGTATCGTTTGGGACGGTACAACTTCTGCTGAGGGGTGTGAAGGTGGCAGTATACAGAAAGCAGAGATTAGGTTTTATGATGCAAAGCTGTCAGGAATCCAACTTAATATGACTGCAACTAATGGCAATTATACAGCCAATGCCACATATACCTCAAAGACATTATTCACTGCGCCTAACAACATTATATCTTCTCGGATGGACGCTGTTGAGGTTGTTCCTGCGGGAACCACTGTGACATACGAACTAAGCAATGATAACGGTGCTACTTATGAGAAAGTTGATAGGGACAGGCAGCATACATTCACTTCTGTAGGGAACGAACTGAAGATAAGGGTTAATATGACCACAGAAGATATTACAATCACTCCTGAAGTTAAGCGGTACAATGTGATTATCGCGCCAGGCTCGCCAGCCAACATTACTATTGATATTGGTGATGATGGTTCTGTTGAGTGTGAAGTATCTGGTGTTCTTAACTCCAGCAATTCACCGTTTAATTGCACACCGTCGTTGGGTAAGTTACGGGCTTACATCTCCGATAATTGCGCAGGTCTTGAAAGTTGTATGATAAGAAACAAGCTGTCAGTTGCAGACAAAGGGGGAACGATTGAACTTAGCAATATCAATATTACTACTATAACTTCACCTTTCAACCTGACCACTGATTATATTGATGACAGGAACATATCCAGCATTGAGGTAAGCACTGCTCTGGGCAAGATTAGTCTTGATGATTTGCGATTGGATTATCGTGGAAGCCACAATCTTACTCTCTCTTCAGATGATGGAGATACAACTTACACACTATTCATCAGGTACAGCAAGTTTAATTTAAGCCTGCCAGTTAATATAAGTTGGTACGATGTCTTTTTTAAGACTCGGACAGACAGGAATGTCACTCCAGAAGGTCAGACAGACGACACTCCCATTTATTTCGTTGACAGTCTGGCTTACGACGACACATTCGACCTCTACGTCTGGTCTAATGAGACGATTAATGAAACAATCAACGTCACTTTCAGTTACAACTTGAACAAGACTAGCGGATTGGTTCTCAACACCACACCTCAACTCTTGTGCAACGCCACTGTTGCAGGGAACTGTTCCATCTGGAACTGGTGGGACTTGAGCAACATGACCAAGAGGTTTTATCTTCCTTGGTTTTCGTACTCAGCGATTTGTTCGAGTTGCATAAAGACACCTAATTTCCACTTAACTAATTTGATTGAGATTTAAAATGGTTTCAAGAAACACTATATACCAAAGGAGAAGGTATCAAGGGAGAAAGAAGAAAGGTCTATGTGTTAAGTGTGGTGCTAAGGTTGAGCCAGGCAAGACAATGTGCGATTTTCACTCAGAGCAGAATCGAGAGAATTCAAGAAAGAATCATCAGGAGAAGAAAGACAAAGAGCAATTATATACTGATGAAGAATGGATGGCTGATGAAGAATGAGTCCAAGACAAGAAAGGAGAGCATTCGTCTGGATACCAAAACCAGTAGATGAGTATTCTATAGAGATTGATGGAGTTGATGTAACGGACGATGCCGCAATGGGTTCTGAATTCACAAAGGCGTTGATTGGCTTGGAAAGCCCATGCAAAATCACACTGATAGATTCCGACGGTGCTTATGCAGAAAAGTATGTTGGTGGAGAAACAGTTGAACTTAAACTAATTCGGGTAAGTGATGAGACAATAACAAGCTTATGGAAAGGGACTCTTGAGAAACCAAAGAAACAGTTCGGCAATGCATTCACTGTCGAGATTATCGGGTCGCATTACCAGTCAGACCTGCTGGATATTACAGTAACCGCAGAATTTACTGGCGGAACATCAGCCGATACAATACTTAAAACCATTATTGATGACTATCTAACAGGGTATACTTACGTTAACGTCAAAGCTTCTACTGCATTCCCGACAGTAAGGTGGAACAATAAGCCGTTCTACGACTGCGTTGTTGACCTTATGAGGGAAGGGTTAGACATATTCGTTGACGAAGACAAGGATTTCCATTCCTTTGACAAGGAATCTATTGACAACGATGATGAAGCTTTGGTGTGGGACGACAACCTGTTAGAGATTGAGAGCCTGGGTGTCGACACGATTGATGTTCGCAACCGGATTATTGTTTACGGTGAAGATGGAGCTGGCATGCCGATAATTTACCAAGCAGACGACACAGAGTCAATCTACAAGACAAAGGAAAAGATTATTAAAGATTCCAGTATCAGGACTTATCAGCAGGCAAAAGATTTGGGCGATGCAGAGTTGGCTTTAATCAAAACTCCGCCAGAGAAAGGCAAGGTGCAGGCATTGTTCTTATCCGATTTGCGATTAGGGGAGATGACTTACGTAATTAACCCTATCCAGAAAGTTCACAAGAGATTTAGGCCAGTTAAATACACTTATGTTTTCCCCAGCAAGAGAACAACTGTAATTTTTCAGAAAGAAGAGACGATCCCCGACATTTTCAAGGAGAGGAAGAATGCAGAGTTGGCTTCAGAAAACTTAGTTAATCCTTTTAAAATGACCAACTCTTACAATTTCAGTTTTGATGACTTGAATAATATCGACGAGACTGAGTCGGATAACGTTACTGTTGCTGAAAGCAACCTAAAGATCGTCATCGGTTCCAGCGGTCAGATGATAAGCAACGTAAGGAATTCCACCACCGACATCACTTATGTCCATCTGAAAGTTGCTGGAGATTTTATAAGTAATGTGTCTTATTATATCTCAACAGATGATGGGGAGAATTGGGCTAAAGTAACCCTTGAGGCAGAGATAGCTGTGACTGCTGGCAAGAAGTTGCGGTTAAAAGTAGAAATTGCATCAGCCAGCACTTTAATTCAAAGCATAGCTGTGCTTTATAGGTGACGAACAATGAACGAGGAATATAGGGAATACTTCCTTCCAGTAGACAGCATGGCTTACAGTTGGATAAGTTATCTATTTTTGTGTCAATATTCGTATGGTTCTGTTAGTTGTTGGAGTTATTAACGAGGTGAAACAAAAATGATTGAAATAAACGTGATGAACATTGGGCTAACCATTGCAGGGTTAGCATTGGCAAATTTCGGGCTTAAATTAGGCAAAGCCTACAAACTGTTAAAGAAAGCCCACGAATTAGTTGAGGGGCAAGTCAATGCAAGAGCTGACGGCAAGCTGACCGTTGCTGAGAAAGCAAAGTTGTATGACCACGTTGAGGGTGTTGTCTTAGAAGCTTACTCGGTATTAAGAGGATTGTTCCCTAACAAAACTATTAAATGAGTAAGGCTAATGGGTTCAGGCTCAGCGTAGCTGAGAAGCTTGGTCAAGTGCTTGAAGCTGTTAATACTGTCAAGAAGGACATTAAAGACATCAAAGATAGCAATAGTGAGCAGCACAACTTGTTCTTTGAAAGGATTAACAAGAACCGTGAATCTATTATCAAACTGAAGCGTCAGCCATCCTTCTCCCAGAATCCATTCAAGACCATTGTTAGTGGTATTCTTAGCTTTTTTAAGTGAGCTCCCCCCTGTAGCTTTGGCGGCTCTTAAATTAGGGGTGTTACTCACTTATACTGCAATATGTAGGTTGGAGTATTTAAAATGTTCTATTTCGGACACTTCTGTTCTGCGCTAGGCGAAAGTTTTTTATAGTTTCCTTATCATTAAGAATATTATTATGGTTGAAATTATCAAGCTATTGTGCAAGAAGTGTGGACATCGGTGGAAGCCTAGGGTTGAGAATGTCATGGTATGTCCTAAGTGCCATTCGTACCACTGGGATAAAGAAAAATGAAATGCCCTACTTGTAAAAAGGAACATACTGGAGAGTTTAAGACCTGCGATAAATGTAGGGTGTGGATGGAAAAATACAGAATAGATAAAAAGGAGGAAATAAAGGAATATATTGTATTAATGGAGGTGGAGAAAATCAATAAAAATGATTTTTTAAATCAGAAAGCAAAGGATATGACTATTGGGGAGTTATTGTCTGCACTTAAGCAGAAAGTAAATAGATTCGAGAAAGAACATATCATAAATAAAAGGATTAAGGGAGAGCCAAAGGTTGGTGATACTGTCAGGATTATTGAGGATTGGGTAGATGGCTTCCATAATAAGGGAAGGGAAGGACAGATTGGTAAAGTTACAGAATTAACTACCGAAACTGACAAACGTAGAGGTTATCCTTATAAGGTAATGTATGAAGGAGATGGAAAGGGATACCTTTGCCATAAAGTAGAATTGGTGGCGAAAGCCACAGAGAAGAAGGAACGAAAACAAAAGTTAATATTTGGAATAGATATTGTTACAGATACAACCATACCTAAGGGAACTGTTGCATTTGGATATCACGACAGAGATAAAGTAATAATAACCAATATTGAACAATTTCCAGAAAAGAAGAAAAGCTTATCAGATAAGATATTTGACAATCCGGATGACGACGATATGCTGTTGTTAGGCGATGTCATTGAAGCAGTTAAGGAGTTTATGGATTGGTTTGGAAAACACACAAGAATAACTATGACTTGGGAAGAATTTGAAACCAAAGCCAAAGAAATATTTGGGGATAGAATAATTGGGGTGAAGAAATGAAGTTCGAAGAAGCGTTGAGGAAGTGGGTTAAAGTTAAGAGGGTGGATTGGGTTAATGATCAGCATTACACTCTTGAAGGAAATTACTTGAATCAGTTTTGTGATGGAGAAAAGATACAGGTGGACTTAACAATCTTAGAGTTAGAAGCCAACGATTGGGTTCCTTTTGAGGAACAGAGTTTGAGCCCAGAGGCTAAGCTTGATAAGATTAAAGAGATATTGGGGGTGGAATGATGAATCAATTACCAATACTGTGTATTATAGCGTTGGTTGTGATTGTCTTTTGGTTCCACAAGCAACATAGATTAAATAAACTACAACTAGAGGTAAATAAGGAAGTTTGTAGAAGATTGGACAATTTGGAGGGATAAAATGGAGAAGAAAATAACTGGATTTGTTACGGGAGTTGGAAAGAGTAATCGGATTGCAATAGACCAGACCTGGTATAGCCTAACTATCAAAGCCACACCGTATCTGAACAATTACAGCGTAGGTGACAAGGTGCATGCTTCCCTCACAGGAAGAGAAATAGACAACAAAGGATCACCAATCGGAGAAATCTCTTTCTTGACGAAAGCCAGCGACTCTGATTCGCCAACGGAGACGGCAAAGGGAGAGAAGATTGCCACTAAACCTTTGGGGAACCAGAAGCCAGTAAGTGATGGTTCTTCCGCAGAAGAACAAAGGATGAGGTCGATGGCACTTTCCTACGCGAAGGATATTGATGTTGCGTGGATTACCAAGATGGACAAACCAAGCAATTCACACACAGAGAGCATAATCTTAATTGCTGAAGAATTTTACCAGTATATAAGGACTGGCAGGTTTCTCGACCTTACAGAGAGGAGATAAAAATGGAACAAACAGATAAAGAAAAGGAAAAGTCTAGCCTTTCTGGTTTGGAAACAGAGATTAATGGGCTGCACGAAGGTATGAAATCACTACAAACGTTGTGTGTAGACACTCTGGATATTATTAAGGTTGGAAACGTGCCAAAATCGGAAACGCCCTCACCCGACAAAGCTGCACGACCTCACGGTTCTAACCGAATCGCTGAAGCGTGTTGTAAAGTTAAAGACCTAATGGGTTTGGTAGAAATGATTACGAAAGAGGTAAAGGAGATAAAGGATATTGTTGATAAATAATAAAAACATCAAAATGGAACAGGACATTTTCAAAAGTGCAGTGGCTACCGTCCTCAACGGTAGAGTCAACCACATCGGCTCAGGCAGGAACGCAGACCATTACGAGGTAGGCAACGGTGACGGAACAATCAGCGTGCGTCTAATAAAGGACGAAGTAACGACTTTCACCTGTACTTGTAAATTTCATTCCTGCCAAGACATACATCAGATAGGTCTGTGTTCAGCAGTGCTAAGTGTCCTCTTCTACCGCTTTGTTGAGGGTGTAAAGAGGGCTGTTAAATTAAGTCAACCTTTAGCTTACAAGGCTCATCGGCTGTTCACAAAGACCCAGAGAATGGGAGAGAAAATAAAAAAGAATACTACCTAAAGAACAAAGATAAGATTGAAGAAAAGAGGGAAGAATGGAATAAGAACAATCCAGAAAGAAATAAAGAAATTCAAGGCAAATCAACAAGAAAGCATAGAGAAAAGTATCCACTGAAATATAAGGCGAGGAGCTATATCGACAATGCTGTTAGGAGTGGGAAGGTTGCACCAGCAAAGGATTTAATTTGCAAAGAATGTGGAAATCAAGCAGAACAGTATCACCATCACAAGGGGTATGAACGAGAACATGGGTTGGATGTAATACCATTGTGCATAAAATGTCATACTGCAACACACAAAGGTGATGAATGATGAAAATATTAAAGAAATCAGATTATGAAGAACTGTTGGAATACAAAAGATGCTATCTTCAATTAGTAGATAACATAGAAAAGAACGACATAACCCTTCTCCTGTTTCAGAAACACATCTCGATTCTTGAAACTAAAGGTGTTAATGTAGATAAATGCAAGATATTTCTTTCCCCATACCATCATAAAAAATTTATTGGCATTCTCTTTGACACTTACAGACATGTAACAAAGCCATTTATGTTTAATAATCTTGAAGTTAAGAAAGACAGAAAGATAAAGGTCGGATGGTATATAAAATGAGTGAATGTCCGCATTGTAAGGAGGATATAGCAATTAGGAATCCTTCAGGATACTGTGACCATTTATACTATCCCGATTATTGTCCAATTTGTAAGAAAAGAGCATCCAGAAGTAGGTAGAATGACGACTAAGAGATATAATGAAAAGTACCCATTAAAATGCCAAGCAACAAGATATGTATCAAAAGCAATCAGGACAAAAGAAATTCCTCCTGCAAAAGAACTGTTATGTAAAGATTGTAGTGGTCTAGCACAAGAGTATCATCACCATTTAGGTTACGAGAGAGAACATTGGAAGGATGTGGTAGCGTTATGCAGGAAGTGCCACAGAATAGCACACAAAGAAATGGTGGTGGCATAGATTACTGAAATTGGGGAAATATACAGTGGAAGCATAATCTGTCCTGCGGAGGCTTCTTGGCGCGCAGAGCGCAGACTTATCCTCCCAAAAGAATTCCCTTTAATGGATTACAAAGGCAGGGATTATGCAGAAACGGATTTCCAGCATTGCAATGGTGTAGGGCGAGCTGTCGGGATTAAGGGGTGCATACGAATAAAAGAATGCTGGGCTCACATGTTCAATAAAACGGAGGCGAAACAATGAGTGGAATTATCGATGAGGATAAAGCATATGAAGAATCTAAGAGGTTGGCGAAGTATCTTGCAAGTAGGAGTTTGTCAAGGGGAGAGGTTATCCTTGTTTGTGAGTGTATGGTTGATGCGGTTAAAGCGGAAACAAACATCGAACTGAATAGAGAAAAGGGGGTTGCTCAGAGCAACAACGAGGCGAAAGGATGAAATTACCAGAATGTAAGTATGAAGGGACTGAAATTGATTTGGCTACTTTAGGTGGCAAACCAGATGTGGGATTTGAAAGTCATGGGATATTCGTTCTAACTGCTTCATTTAAGTATTCTGGGTGTGGTGCACAAGGGTTAGGATATTCTGTTGACCACAAATTCATAATGAAGTTTATTAGGGCTTTTGGTGTTGAATGGTTAAGTGAGTGTTCTGGAGAGATATTTGTTGAACATTCACATGGTGCTATACTTAGGCTGATACCATTAGGAACACATGAAGGGGAAGAGTTTGATATAGCAGAATCCATTAAATCTAAACAGTTCAAGTTGAAGGTGTAGTTGGGTCGCCCAGAGCGACAAAGGGGTGAAACAATGAAAGCAGAAATAATAAAGCAAGACGAGGTTTTCAAGACAATGTTGCTGACTATCTCGATTGAAAGTAAAGAGGAACTTGATGCGGTAGAAGCCCTGGCGAAAACTAATATAGATGTGCCTGAAGCAGTCCATAAATTTAGGGAAAAAATTAGTGAAGAGTCAATCAAAGAGATATTGAAAGTGATATCGGGTGCTATAAGAAATAGGTGGTGATGGGGTGAAGAAACAAAAATGATGATAAGCTTAATATTGCTGATAATTAACTTTACGTTTCTTTTGGTAAAAGATAACGTGTTGTTTAGCTTTAAGCATTTCTGGTGGATATTTCCTACAGAGATTGCTCTTTTGGTATTGATTATATGGTTGTTTATTAAATTCGGAGAAAGTTGGATGAAGTAATAATGGGGTGAATGATCAATGATAAACCTAAATTATACGAACGTTAATACAAAATCTGAGGTGAAAAGATGAAACGCAATATTATTAAAAAAAATAAGGCTTCTGCCCATGAAAATACGCTTCGGCTTTTTTCGCGTGGATGTGATAAGATTAATTATGAAATCTTAACTAGACTTATCAAGAGCGGAAAAGAAGTTGTCAGCGAATTGACTAAAGAATATAATTTTTCAAGGATGCCATTTAATCGTAGGATCAATCTATTAGAGAAAGTAGGCCTGCTTGAAAGAACCACTCATAAAAGAGATATAATCCCTACAAAACTGACATCAAACTTTTTAGAAGTTATTAAAGCCATCGAGAAGATGATGTATGAAGAATAAGGCGAAGAACCATGTCAACAGTGAGTTAGGCGTGGGAAACTCCTGCCAGCAAGAGAGTTTAAGTGTGAAGATTGCGGTGAGCAAGCACAAGATTATCACCATCACAAAGGTTACGAGAGAGAACATTGGTTGGATGTGATAGCATTATGCAAGAGATGCCATGCAATAGTCCATCAAGAAATGGAGGTATAAAAAATGATGAGGGGCAGGCGGAAACCTAACAAGATTTATTTTCCCGATTTTTGGAGGCAGAAGCAACTAGTATTCAAGCATAGTGGCAGGCTTCTTGTAGGAATTGGTGAAGTTATGCCGGATGGCTCTGAACGTATGATATTCATCAGAAAAAGTGTGTTCAGGGATTTGATGCGCAAGCTATCAGGCAATAGGAACTTAAGAGTGTGCCTGGCGAAACGTTGCGAAGCCTTTAGATTGGGGATTTGCACCAGTGAAAAGCTTTATGCTGAATGTCTTAAGCGGACAAAAAGGCGTCACCCACTTGCAAAAGAACTTACCAGGTTAGGTCGTAAGAAGAGCAACAAATAAACCCTAAGCAAGACTACAGGCACTTCCCAAAGGTTTCAGAGTCTATCACCTCTTTTCCCTTCTAACATGCCTGTAGGATTGGGGGAAATTAATGACCAAAGACAAAAAATGTGTGTCTTGCGGTGAACCGAGTTCAGGAAGGAGGTGCTGGGTTTGCCATTCAAAAGGCAGAAGGAATACTGAAGCGAGTAGAAGAGTTGGCAGGAGAAGACATCGCAATGTAGTAAAATGCAAGTTGGCTCTCCAAGAGCAACGGAGGAAGTAATGGAACTGATTGAGTTCATACGCAAGAATCCTGGTCTGACCGAACGAGAGCTTGCCAAAAGATATAAGGAAATAAATGAGGGTAGCCTTTGCCACAAACTCAAACAGTTGCAAAAGCACAATTTGGTGAAGAAAGTAGTTGGGATACGGAAAGTTAGCCGGGTTTGTTACGTTGTGGTTAAGCGGAAAGGGCGTTAATATGGCAATGGATGAAATTTTGGCTTTAATGCAGAAGAATGGGAAGAAAGAATGGACTACAAAGCAGTTGGCTGCCAAACTTTCGTTAAGTCTGGGCAGCACAATCAAGGGTCTCTTAGGCTTACAAGTACGGGGTTATGTCCGTTGTGAGATCAAATGTTATCACCCAGGACGCAAAAGTGTTAGGGGTTATTGGCTGGTCGAAGAGAAACTAAACCCTTAAATAGTGGTTATGCCCATATTGAAGTTTAGGGTATGCGAAACTCTGTAGTGGGACTCAAATTCTAACTTAACAGTTTGGAATAAAGGTACTACCCCACTGCTGAGCGTAAATTATTTATATGAGTTCTATTTAGAGAGATAATTGTACTTTTTTTTCACTGAGTTTTGACAGAAACTTTGTCTCGAAAGGTACAAGGGACGGCTGATTTGCGGTTCATCCCATTCGTTTGGGTTGGTCTAAGGCTGTTAATCCCTTGAGCTTCGGCAGGAGGGAGTCTACATTTGGTAGAGGGTATGGAATACAGGGCGGTGTAGTATCGTCATGCCAACAAAAGCCCACCTCGTCAGAAATCAGTAAAGGTATCAGTATATCTTTCCCTTAATTGGGGGAGTTCAAGTGATTGTTGAGGTGTTTGCTCGAGGGAGATTAAACTTCAACGCCACTCTAGGGTTTTGCTTTAGAGCCGTGGAGAAGGAATGCCTTTTCATTATTTGGGTTCTCGGGATGTATTGCTCTGCTGGATTAAATCACACGCTGGGATTCGCTATTCCGGTCTGGGTGCGACAGTCTTTTTCCCTTATGGCGTTCTTCGTCTGGGTCACTTCAGGACAGCACGTTCTGGATCCATCCTTTCTAGGTTCGTCATGGGGTCTTCGGCTGATGTGACTAAAATGTGAGCGATTGACTTCGCTTGTAAGTTGTCGGTTAGTTTGGTTATGGTTCCTCTCTCTCTCTGGGCTGTTTTGCTTATTGAGGTATGTGTTGCCAGTCAAGCCATTTTGTCTTGTCTCGCGGTTCCACGCAAACTAATCAAAGTGACTAGATTGCAGGCTATTAGTTAGTGATTTTATGATAACCAATTCTCAGGTGTATATTATATGGGGGTACGCCAGCACAAGATGGAGGAGAGAGAGGGGAAAGGTTTTTATATCTAATCCTTAGCAAACATTTATATACTAGCTAATTCTCAGAATGGTTAGAGAATGGAAAGACTACAACAGCAAACTTATATGATTTTTAGTTCTGTTAATTGGTCTTTTCATTCTACCAATCATATGAGGCTGATTTAGATGTTTGACAGAAAAGCGTGTATGAAAGAATATTACCGAAACCACAAAGACGAGATTAAAGAATATAAGAAAGAATACTATCAAGAAAACAAAGAACAGCATAACGAAAAGACGAAAGAATGGAGGAAGAATCATCCAGGGAGGTGGAAAGAATACAATAAAGAATGGGTTAAGAACAATCTAAAGAGACATAAAGAAATTCACCTTAAAGCATCAAGAAAGCATAAAGAAAAGTATCCACTGAGACATAAGGCACAGAATTATATCACTCATGCTGTTGAGGCTAGGAAAATCCCACCAGCGAGAGAGTTTAAGTGCGAGGAGTGTGGTGAGCAAGCACAGGAGTATCACCATTACAAAGGTTATGAAGAAGAGAACTGGTTGGATGTCATCCCGTTATGCAGGAAATGCCACGGAATACCTCATCTTGAAGCGAAGGCGGTGGCTTTAATGGATAAACGATTTAAGCATATTAAGGGGAAGCAGTTGGAGATTGTAGAGCTGGCTAAAGAAAAGGGGTCTATTACAATCCACGAAGTTAATTTGTACTTCCATAATAAGAAGTATGCGAGAGGAGTTATTGAACGACTTGTTGGGTTGAAAATCTTAAAAGTTGGATCAGGGGAAAAATTGGATTTTGTTAAGGGTCGCTAAGAGTAGCAACCTATGTCTTGGGTTTTGGCTAGGAGTTAAAGGCCAGGAGGTAGAAGAAAGAATCAGACTAAACTCAATCTTCTAACCACAACCCCTCCACGGTTACCCATTATGGAGTTTCCTATGTACCAACCTTTGTTGCTCTTGGAGAGCCCAACGATTCACCATTATTTACTGCTACCAATCTGTATAAAATCTTCATCAGGCAAATCACTAACACTCTCTCCTGCTTTAATCTGCAATGTCACAGTTGGCTCTTCATTGTTTTTCATCCCAATCTCAACCCAGATGTCTTGCTCAGTTGCATTGTATATTTCCATCATTCATCACCTCATAACTTCTTAATCAACTCTTGAAACCCCCGACTTTAGTCGGATTTATTTGGGAGTATGTCATTCTTTCACCACATCCATTTTATGTTTTTTTCCGAATTTAAGATATTGTTCTTTTGTCAATGCCTCATTATTTTTCTTTTATATCTAAGACTACTTTGACTATTGCTCTAACAGTTGGTCGCTCGCTTGATGGAATTCCAAACAAAATTCCAGTACTACTTCCATAGGCTCTATATATTTCTTCTGTAACTTCGTCAATTCTTTCATCTGTTACCATTTTCTACCACCTCCACCGCCTTAACTTCTCCTGACTTTTTTGAGATGAATATATGTATCTTTCTCTGACAACAAGGGCACTTTTCTTCGTATCGAACCTGACATTTACCATGGATATATGTGCCTTTGTTCTCTTTCATTCTTCACCACCACCTTTCAATCCAGAAAGCACAATCAGAATCTCAACTAGAAGTATCGCAATCAAACACAGCAACATCAGAGGGTAAGTGAGCTGATACCCAATAGCTTCTGTAATGTCCTGAGCCAGCAACAACTCTTCTGGATAGAGAACATTTGATTTGTTAGTGGTGTGAATAACCCCACTCAATCTAAGAAAGCCATATTCGATTTCACTTTCTACATTGTGCAAGGCGTTGATATGAACGTGAGTCTGCTCGTGTATTGTAACATCCCGAGACATAACTAAGACAAATAAAGCTACATACATGAAAGACCTTACAATAAATCCCTTTGTCATTCTTCCCTCCGTTGGCTCTCCAAGAGCAACTAACTCCTCCAATCCTTACCTATGTTCTGGAATGGAAACTTCTTAATACCATTAACACCCTGTTTGTTGCTATCAACCACTTCCAGGTATTCTCCTACCTTGATGTTCAAAGCCCAAATACTAACCTTAGGATGTCTGAACCCTTGCAGCCTCCTCTTAGCTTTACTTCCGTTCTTCAACTGATCCATATCAGTAATCCTTGTGTAACAGAACCCGTCGATGTAGCCGTCCAAAGCTTTGGTTATGAACTGGCTTAAAGATGTGGTGAACATCAAAGTCGAGCCGTTGTGCGCAATCGTTGTGAGCAAATCCAATAGTGTATCATTCATCCGTTTGGAATAGAACGGCACAATCTTGCTAAGCTCATCGCAGCCGATTACTGCGTCCTTCAATGTAGCAACTTCATCGATGGTATTGACGGCCTTAAACCCCTTAATTGCTTTGGGGTAGCCAAAGAGATATTTCACTCGTTGACTCTTCGACTTCTTCATCAGGTAGAACATCAGGTTGGTCTTACCGCTATGTCGACCGCCGAGTATTGCCAGAGTCTGTATTCTGTCCAGGTCTATTCTAACCACACCCTCTCTTTGTTAATTCTTCAAATGCATTCCTCATTACTTTAAAATGTTTATATCCTATCAATCTTCTTGCATACTTTTCTTCAACAAAAACAGTGGCTTTTTTATTTAAAATTATCCATAAATCAAAATCATCAGATTTTCTTACATAGGTTATATCTTTGATATTGATTTTTACTTTATTACCCTTCTTGAGAGTTAAATGATTTACCCAATCATACTTTGTTACAGTTATTGTTTTATTCTCTTTATGTTTGATTCTCAATCGCCTCCGAGTTTTTTATTGGCTGCCCAGAGCAGCAACCTTTTGGTTTTATCTCTTCTATAGAGCTGCTAATACAAACGAATGTATCTTTATCTTCCGGATCATTGTCCTTAATCTTCGCTTTAAAGTATTTGTTTGTTATCTTGTCAATCGCCCCTTTGTCGTTACTCTCCAGGACTATACTTATGCGCCTTTTAAATCTAAATATCAATGTTTCACCTCCCCAACCTTAGCTTAATTATCTTCCTTTTAATATCCCTCTTACTCATTCCAGCCTCTACGCAGAACGCCACCATTATTTTCTCGGTTTTTGTTAAACTCATTTTCACATTCTGCCCCTCCTTCCTTTGTTTATTCCTGTAAAGTAAGTTCATAGTTCATTGTTAATCTACGCACTCTTTCTTGAAATTCATCTATTACTTCTTTGTCTCCTGTCAGATACAATGTCCATTCTTTTCTCATAAATAACACCTCCAGTTTTGCGGGTGTGTTGGCGATTAACCCAACTCCTCTACCTCAGCGGCAGTATGCACGTTTACACCAACTACCTTCCGTATTGGCTCTCCAAGAGCAACCGATTACCCTTTAAAATCCAGCTTCCTTTTCTTCTTGCCGTATTGCTATGTTTTCCAAGTAGCTTAGACAATCGTGAAGTGTTTCCCTATCTGAGCCTGGATGTCCGCTATATGTATTAAAATTAATAAAATCGCTTAAGGTCTTAACTGCTGTTGATCTGTTCATTAGTTTCACCTCCGTTTTGCTTCGGTATTGCTTTTTCTATTTTCTCCTTTAAATCCATGGCTTCAGCCACAACCTCAGCATTCGACTTATTGTATAATTCAACTGTCAACTCAAAATATAGCACCCCTTTGGATGTCTGCTTCAGATTAACCCTTATTCTGTTTTGTATTTGTTCCATTTTTTGACCCCACACCTTTTTTATTTCCAAACCTCTATTTTATGAGTGGATGTATCACAAGCAATATGCTTACCTTTGTGACCTTTCTCCCTTGTGCAATATAAACCCAACTTGCTATGGGATATTGAAACGCAACACTCCTCACCTTCATTTATTGAACAAAATTTGCATTTAGCAGTCATCTTCAATCAACCTCCATGTTTTGCCTTTAAATAGGTTATGGTTCATAAAATCTAAGAGATCGCTACTCATCTCAGGCTTGTCATAGGTAGGCGAGCGACCACCACCCTAATCACAGTCCTTTGCTTTTCCCTTAGTATAGCGACTATTTCTTTTTTATGAACCTAAACTTAAACCGGATTAGTAGCTATCTTAATAACACTATCTAAACGCCTCTCTTTCTCATCTTCTGTCAAAGTGCCCCAATCAGGAGGGATACTTAAACCTTTCTTCTCTAATCCAGCCTTTAACATTCTCAATTTCCAATCGTTCTTATCCTTCTTACTATCAGCCATAAAATTACCTAATGCAGCAACCATAGCAACAGACTTAAACATAGAGCTGGTATTATCTTGTTGTTTTGCTTTTGCTGATAAGGTATAGTCTTTAGATATTTGTTTCCAACTATCAGCAGTAAAACCATTTTGTTTAAGAAATTCATTTATATGCCTTAGTGTTATCTGGCTATAACTACCGTTAACAATAGCCTTATTATTCTCAATATAAGCTACATCAGTAGAATAAGACCTTAAGATAGTCTTGTCCCCTTCAGTTCTTACCATGGCTTTACCGTAAAAACTAGCTCTACTATCATTTATTGCGCTTAGTTCATGTTCCATTTTGATTTCCTCCCTGTTTTATTTTCCACTTCTAGCCAAGTATTAGTTGACCATTGGCGTGGGCTGCGCAGAGCAGCAAACCAATCTTCTTAACTTATGATGTTCTTTACTATGACAACTCGCACACAATGTAAATCCTTCATCTTTCTCATAATTAATGTGGTGGAAATGTAAGCTCTCTGTTGTGCCACACCTTAAGCAGTTACTACTCCTTAATTTAAGGTGTCTTGCTCTTACCTCCGCTTTTATCTTTTCAGGGTAGAGTTTACGCCACTTTTTCTTGATAATTGCCGCTTCTCCTTTATGGTTCTGATACCACTCTTTACGGGAACATTGCTTACATAATCCTCTCGATTTATTTTTCTTTACTTGCTTACAACTTAAGCAAACTACCATTCTTAACATTGAAATCAGCCTCATACGGTTAGTAAAATGAAAACGACAAAGCTAACAGAATTAATAACCGCATAAGATTGCTGTTTGTTTGTCGTTTTCATCTTCTACCATATTGAGACTAATGGTAATATATAAACCTTGTTATTAGGTTATTAACATTCATCTAAGCCCTCATCTAACCCAGTAAGAGACACATCAGCAGGTAGGAGTATAAATCCTCTTCTGCTGGTAAATATGCGCCTTAACCAGGATGTCTTTCCATACATTTTTAGATCACCATACATTATCTATCACCTCTTGTTTCCACAAACAACCCACAATTATTCTCTTTTCTATGTTTTAAGACCAATCTATCATATACAGTCTTTCTGTATCTGAAATTACCTATACTCTTAATAAATGTTTTACAATCCATTGTGTTAGCCTCCTTGTTTTGTTATGCCTTATGTAATACCTAAGGGTATAGCTACTATATAAACCTTTTGATTCTGACAGCAGCAGAACATAGAGGTTCTGCACCACTAATGAGAATCTGAGTAGGGATTTTGTTAGCGTGGAGAGATAAATAATAGTAGGAAATTAACCCAAACACCGTTTTATAGTCTCGAGCTTAGTTGTGAGTTGGCGTATTACTTCGTCTTTGGCTATTATCTGCTCGTGATACTCTTTTACGATCCTATGAAGTCTCTTGTGATTAACCTCTGTTACCCTTATTGTGACCTCTGGAATATAGCTTATGTGATGGGTTTGTAGATTACCAACACCATCAAAGAAGCAGACCTCAGGCTCTCCAAGAGCAACCTTTGTGCTTTTCTTAGCCCTCATTCTACAATTCCTAGAACTTTTAGAATACTCTCCTGTTGTAGCCAAGTGGTAATAGTCATAATACCCTGTGAAGTGTATTTGCCATTTAGCTAAAAACCCCTCTTTTATTCTTGCTTTAGGTGTCCCTTTCTTAATCTCTGCTTTTATCCATTCGATTTTGTCTATCGTCTTTAGCTGGAAGTTCATTTTTGTATCACCGAGCATAGGGAAGTAGCACCCATATATAAGTATTGCTAATAGTGGTAAGTTAGTAAGATACTTGTTCTTTTTTGTAGTGTAGCTAGAAAAAAAGTAGCAAAACCCCAATGCCACACCTAAGCAGCAGCATAAGCCCCAGATGGTGGGCTGCCCAGAGCAGCAAAGTACTTACTTTACTTGGTAACCCTATAGACTACTTACTTACCAATAGATCATAAGAGATATACACTATATACACAGTATATATAGGGTTTTGGTGTGTATATAAGGTTCTTATATAGCTCATATATAGGTATATATACAGATATATGCCTATACACACCTATTCAGGTTGCCACACCCCACACATATACAATATCATACTATATATAGTGTAATAAACATTGGTGTTTATTCTTTTATATAGAATATAGGCTAAAGTCAGATTTGAGAGCGAGGATATATACATTATACCATATAGGTATACCTATACAGTATACCACCACATAGTATACAATATATATATTATAGATAGAATGAGGTACACGAAGTTTAGTATATGCCTAAGAATATAAGGGAGGGTGGGGGTGAATATATGGGTGGTTTATGGGTAGGGGTAGCACTCCTCTAAAATTTATATCATTTTTTTAGAACTTCTGCCAACCACCATTATAACTGTATTTACCATTATAATGGTTTATCTGAACCATAATCATTACATCTGATTTAACGAACTCTAACGAACTTATAGTGCATGCAGACGCATGCACTTAGGTTTGTTTAGAACGAGTAATCCTTTTGAACGGTGATACTTTGTACATATGAACGGATCTGTGGCAGGGTTTGCAAAGAATGACTATATCTCTCTTCTTCTCATTGCCCTTTCTTTTATAACTTAGATGGTGTCTCTCTAGCCTCTCCTTGGAGGAGCAACGGCGGCACTTGGCATCCTTTGGTAGCTGTACTTTGGTCTTCCATTTGCGTTTGCTCACTTCACCCTTTTGACCCCTTCTTTATATTCGCTTACCTCGAACCATTGGTAAGCTTCAATAACAATCGGTTTTTTTCTATATTTCTTCATTTCTCTCTCCACCGCAAACATGCAGCTTATTCCTTTTCTTATGTGTTCTTAGTTCCATTTTCCGCCTCCGAGTGGGTTACCCCATCTGTCAGTCATTTATTTACCTCCTTATTGCTTTTAATCTTCTTTTCCATTGAGTTTTGTCTGAAATCTGAATTCTTATTGAAAAGAATCTTGTATGTATCAAAATTTGACTTCTTGAAAAATAAAACATTCCTGGTAGCATTTTTCACCTCCATTAGCTGCATTCATCGCAGTACCCAGATTTTGGGTTTGACGAGTATTTATTCATTCCGCACCCTTTGCACATTATTGCTGTCCTTGGCTGCCTTGATTTGCGCTCCCTTCCCCTTCCGTCATTTGTTGGTATTGTTTCTACAGTTGTGCCGTCACCGAACCGAGTTGCCATGTATAAAGCGTTTGCCAGGGCGTCTGCGTAATCGTCCTTAATTCCTCCGCTTGCATGGTGAACCTTGATTACTGGTGTCATATGGCCTGCGGTTGTTCTTTCGAACCTGAGCCCCATCAACTGTTCCTTAAGTTTGGGTATATCGGGAAGAATTAGGCGCCTTTGCTCGAACAGATGCTTCATGTTGTAATACACCTCTGACTTGTTTGGCAACGAATAAGTGAGAGGTTCTATGCAGTTCTCCGGAAACAGTCCCATATCCATCATATCGTTCTTAACTGAATCTCCTACACCCATTTTGTCGTAGCCGAACTTTGCTATTGAATAGCCATCGCGCAAACGTTTCAATTCTGGGTAAATCACTTTGCTCTTGCTTGATCGCTTGGGAAACTCTTTGTAGTAGACAACCTTAATATCAGGTACTTGGCTTCCTTTAATGTTTTTTCTTGTTACGCCAAATAATACAGATTCATCGACATCCCTGAACTTTGTGTCTTCTCCCGCGAAGTCGCCACCTATGTAGATAGATTCGCTGTTATTTGGCATAACCATCTTAAAGTCTGATCGGAGAGAGTCATTGTACTCATCCAGGGTGATGAACCCTCCACGGGCTGAGCTGAACACAGCTGCATAACTCGAATCGAACACATCCGATGGGAGTCTAGCTTTGGCGTCTAGGTATTCTTCCAGTGTATTTCTTGGGTTGGCTAACCAGCAATACCTATATTTATGAAATCTTGAGTCTGTGTTCCATAAATGCCAGAATATTCCTCTCTGACCGTTCGGGTTAGAAATCACAACTATCTGCCCCATTGTGAAGTATGAGTGTTTCCAGTTCTTAGTCTCGTTTGTCCTTGTCTCGACACATTGATAAAAGAATCTTGTATCGGACATATCTTTCTCTCCCGACTTGACTTCCCAAAAGCCTTGCTCATCACATATTATTAATGTCGCTGAGTACGCCAGAACGGAGGTTGTTGGTGGAAGGCAGCGTATTACTGAAACACCCGTTCGATTCGGACTTTGGATATGAATTTCTGTCCTGTTCTCAATATCTGACATCACTTCTTTGAATCCTTTGTCTGCCCTTTTGAGCATCCATTTAATCTCATCAAGTAGATATATGGCTTGTTTATCAGATTTTGAGATTATCAAAACTGAAGCGTTGTTGACGTGGAGTGCGTGATGTACTGCTTTTGCACAAGCCATCCAACTTTTACCTGCTTGGTTGGCAGCAGCCACTATTATGAACCTATGTCTATCATTAATGATTTTGTCCTGGAATCCTCTTAGAATCAGCGGGTTTTCCTGTTTATCTTTAAGAAGCTGATAAGCCCAGAGTGTAGGGTCGAACAATGGAGTCATCCCGAGCTCTCCTGTTCCCCCTTCCTGCTGCCACTTCTTTATTTTATTCGCTACTCTTAGCCTGCCTTCCTCATTCTTTTCCTTATAGTTCTGCTCTGTTGTTTCTTCAACTAACATCTTTGGCTTCAACGTCCACTATTTTTTTATGGTCTGCCATCATGGCTCTCCTGATATCCTTAACATTGATTTCGTGTTCCACTACCCTTTTCTCGCCGAACTCCATCTTGTTCATATCGACGATGGTATCCTTTATCAGCCGGAGATACTTGATTTCCTGTGGTGTCGGCACTTTACCGCTCAATAGCCTGTCTACTAGTTGCCTGAACGACGAAGCTTTCATTAACTTGTAGAAATTCTTAAGTTCCAGCAGTGGTTCCACATCTTTGGTTTTAATGCTTTTAATCCAACTGAATAGTTCTATTAGTGGGGGAGGCACATTTTCAAGTTTAAGAGCATTAATATCTGTTTTAAACTTCCCGATGTCATATTGCGGTGTTTCCGCCAATGGGGGTAGTTTGTGTGGTGGCTCGTTTGTCATATAAGGTGAGTTATAATGCAGAAGTATATAAATACTATGGTTTTTCCACCGAAAAGTTTATATACCACCTGTGTTTTATACCTTACATGGAAGATAACGATATGCCTAATGTGATTAAACATGAGGGTACTGTCGAGGAGAGGACAGGTTACGCTACTGTTCACCGCTGCAAAAGAAGTTATCATATAGTTCTTCAGATGAGTTTGGTCAAGGCTCTCGGTCTTCGTGGCAGGGACGAGATTAAGATGGTTGTTTCTAAGACTGGCAGGAGTGTGCCTTACCGCGCACTTCCACCTTTTATTAAGAAAAGTGTGATGAAAGCCGATGTTTGCAGTTCTGATATGGAGAAGCCGGTTGTTGATCCGCCAGCCGATGGAACTGAAGAGCAGGAACCGATTGCTGATATGCAGGAAGAATGAATTGTAAAAATTGTGGTAGGGAAATAATAAAGATTACAAATACATGGTATCATAAATATACTTCCAGGTGGTTTTGTAATACTAAACACGCTGAACCGAAG
>SDBT01005780.1_pt1 | contig 20695 bp, 17 predicted proteins | sample 2277101 | NCBI WGS metagenome assembly SDBT01 (sample SAMN10404973, study PRJNA504765) | marine sediment metagenome | isolation source: marine sediment core GS10_PC15, 103 cmbsf | place: Arctic Ocean: Southern Knipovich Ridge | collected 2010 | reverse complement strand
GAGTTCTTTAATATTAACGGTGGTACTTTAAATCTTGTTACCACTAGAACTGAAAAAATTCGTCTAGAAGAGTCTTCAGCGATTATTGATGGAGCAGAAAAGGTCTCGCCAGCAGTAGTGACAATTACTACTTCTAGAAATGTTCAAGATTTATTTGGTCAGACAATTGAACAAGAAGGTGGAGGGACAGGTTTTATTATTACCAATGACGGTCTAATTTTAACTAATAAACATGTTGTTCAAAACAGCCAGAATTTGACAACTCTTTTGACTGACGGTAGGACTTATTCGGCAGAAATTGCTGCTTTAGATCCTACGAATGATTTAGCAATTCTAAAAATTGATGCCACTGGTCTGCCAGTGGTTGATTTAGGGAATTCTAATGATTTAAAAATTGGTCAATGGGTAATTGCAATTGGTAATGCATTAGGTGAATTTCAAAATACTGTCACGGTTGGAGTGATATCTGCTCGTGAGCGGCAATTAGCTGTTAGCAGTGGTAGTCAGCAAGAACAGCTTAGCAACTTACTTCAAACTGATGCCGCCATTAATTTTGGAAATTCCGGGGGGCCTTTAGTCAATCTTTCAGGCCAAGTTATTGGTATTAATACAGCTATCGCCGGCAATGCTGAAAATATTGGTTTTGCAATCCCTGTAAATCAAGCCAAAGTTGCTTTAGAGTCTTATAAAAAACATGGTAAAATTATTAAAGCTCAATTAGGTGTGCGCTATGTGACTTTGAATAAAGAGATTGCCAAAAATTTTGATCTTTCTATGGATTATGGAGCATATATTATTGCAGGACAAGGCCGTGAAGCAGTTGTCTCAGGTGGCGCGGCTGAAAAAGCAGGTTTGAAATCTGGAGATATTATTTTAGAACTAAATGGTGAAAGAGTTGATGAAAATCATCCCTTAGGATCTTTAATTCAACAATATCAACCCGGTGAGGAAGTTGAGATAAAATATCAAAGAGATGATCAAGAAAGTACTACTAAAGTTAAATTAGGATCTACTGAATAAATTAAGAGAACTTTTTAATAATTGGGTCTAAGTCACCGCCTAAGATCTTTTCTATTTTAGAGAAAGATTTTTTAATCCGGTGGTCAGTAATTCTATCTTGAGGAAAATTATATGTTCTAATTTTTTCTGAACGGTCGCCAGAACCAATCTGCGAACGTCTATCATCGCCTCTTTGTTTAGCTTTTTTTTCTTCTTCTTGTTGATAAAGTCGTGAGCGTAAAACTGTTAAAGCTTTAGCCCTGTTTTTAATTTGAGATCGTTCATCTTGACAGGTAACAACTAATCCTGAAGGAAGGTGAGTAATCCTAACAGCTGAGTCAGTTGTGTTGACTCCTTGGCCACCATGACCGCTTGAATGATAAACATCAACTCGTAAATCATTGGGACTAATTTTTATCTCTGATTCTTCTACTTCTGGTAAAACTGCTACTGTGGCTGCAGATGTATGAAGACGACCAGATTTTTCAGTTTTTGGAACTCTTTGTACTCGATGGACGCCTGATTCTTGTTTTAAGAGTTGGTAAGTATTTGGTCCTTTGATTTCGACAATTATTTCTTTGATTCCGCCTAAAGAAGTTTTTCGGGAATTTAGAATATTTAATTTCCAGCCTTTTTTTTCGGCATATTTTTGATACATTCTAAAAAGTTCGCCAGCAAAGAGTTCTGCTTCATCGCCGCCAGTGCCAGCACGAATTTCCAAAATGACATCCTTATCTTCTTTAGGGTCGGATGTCATTAATTGGTCTTTTACTCTTTCGATCTCTTCTTGGGCTAATTCTTTAATGGCAGGATCGGAACTTGTTTTGAGGATTTCTTCAGCTTCTTTGAGACGTCTTGATAAATTTTCATCCATTATTTCTCCTGCTGTTTTTTATCCTTTGATTTTGTATCTTTTTTTGCTTTAGTTTTTGTTTTAGTCTGCATTTCTTTCGCCTTCTTTACTTTTTCTTTGAATTTATCAACTCGACCAGCAGTATCAATAAATCTAGCTGTGCCAGTATAGAAAGGATGGCAGGCAGAACATACTTCCACTTTAAGTTCTTTTTGAGTTGAGCCAACTTCAAAAGTATTCCCGCATGAACAGGTAACTTTAGCATTTGTATAGTAATTTGGGTGAATATCTTTTTTCATTATTTGTCTTATTCTAATAAAAGAAAGGTAACATTAGTATTCTATATTAGAATACCCAATTTTGCAACCGTTTCTTTAAAAAAACCGCCGTGACAACACAGCGGCTATAAAGTTATCTGGGATCGATGGGATTCCAATACCCATCGTGGGTAGTATACCGATATTCATGAATACTGCAACACTTTGGGCACCAGGCAAGGTCCCCGTTATATCTACTTGTGACACCAAGAATTCTACTTGATGGGGGTGGTTTTACCAGAAAAACAACATCACAGGAAACCATTTTATAATTGCAGTATTCGCAGCGTGGATTAAATAGTGTTTTCCAGTATAATATTATTTCGGTTACTCTTTCGGCCTCATCTTTAAGTCTATTCGTGCTTGCAGCTATCAATTTCTTGATAATGTCAGGTGTAGGCTGTGGTACTTTTCTCTTGATATCTACAACCACACTATTATGAACATCATTGGCTTTCATGGCAGCTATCCTCCCTTGTTGGTTTATATTACTTTATCATATCTCTTGCTAAAAGTCAATATATATGATAAGCTTTTATAAGTAAGAGATAATCTCAATATAATGAAAGGAATTATGCAAATGCCAACATTGGCTGAATTATTTGAAGTTGGGGCTCATTTTGGACACAAAAAAGAGAAATCATATCCAAGATCAAAACAATTTACTTATACAATTCGTGATAATATATATATTGTCGATCTAGAACAAACAGTTAACCAGCTTGAAAAAGCAAGAGCTTTTTTAAATAAAAAAAATGCAGATGGGAAAACTATTCTTTTTGTAGGAACAAAAAGACAGGCAAAAGACCAAGTAAAAAAAGTCGCCCAAAATTTAAAAATGCCTTATATGGTTGAGCGATGGCCAGGCGGAATGATTACAAATTTTGAAACAATTTACAAATCATTAAATACTTTAAAAAAGCTTGAAGATCAAATTAAATCAGAAGAATTTAAACTTTTTACTAAAAAAGAAAGAAAACGGATTGAAGAAAAAAAGAATCGATTGAATTTAATTTTTGAAGGTATTAAAGATATGAAAAATCTGCCTGATGTTATTTTTGTGGTAGATTGTGCTAAAGAAGATGTTGCTGTCAAAGAAGCAATAAAGAAAAATATTCCGATTGTGGGAATTTGTGATACAAATTCAAATCCTGATTTAATTGACATTCCGATTCCTGCCAATGATGATTCTCAAAAAACAATTGAACTAATTTTAAATAAAATTGAAGAAGGCATTAAAGAGAAGGAAAAACCTTTTGTCAAAGAGACTAATATTGAGGAAAAGGAGGAAAAGTGATTTTAGCAGAAATAGTTAGTAAGTTGAGGCAAGAGACTGGGGCTGGTGTAATGGTTTGTAAAAAGGCTATAGAAGAAGCAAAAGGAGATTATGAAAAAGCCAAGAAAATATTAAAAAGTAATGCTGAAATAATTGCTAAAAAAAAGTCTGAAAGAACGTCGAATCAAGGTATTATTGAATGCTATCTTCACTCAAACAGAATAGGTGTTTTAGTGGAAATTTCATCTGAAAGTGATTTTGTTGCTCGTAATTCTGAGTTTAAAGATTTTGCCCATAATATTGCTATGCAGATTGTTTCTATGAAGCCTAAAGATGTTAAGGAATTATTGGATCAGCCATATATTCGTGATGAAAAAATGACAATTAAAAACTTACTTGATCAAGTAATTGGTAAGATTGGCGAAAATATTCAGATAAAAAGATTTGTCCGTTTCGAGTTGGGTGAAATTTAAGGAGGGAATATGTATCAGGGTATTTTGAACAAGCTTCGGCCAAAAATGCAAGAAGTGTTAGAGAAATTTGAAGACAGTTTGAAAAGTTTGAGAGTTAGTCAAGCAAATGCTGCTTTAGTAGAAAATATTTCAGTTTCATACTATGGTTCTAATACACCTTTAAAGCAAATGGCTAATATTTCTATTCCAGATCCTAATTTAATTGTTGTTCAACCCTGGGATAATAATTCACTTAACGACATAGTTCTAGCGATTGAGAATTCAAAGATTGGTCTCAACCCTTCTAGTGATGGACGAAATATTAGATTAGTGTTGCCTCCAATGACAGCTGAGCGCCGAGAAGATCTTGTCAAAATGATTCATACGTCTTCAGAGCAATCTCGAATAGTATTGAGGAATTTACGAGAAGATACTTGGAAAAGTATTAAACAATTAAAGACCCGAAAAGAAATTACAGAAGATGATTGCTATAAAGCAGAAAAAGACTTGAATAAAATGATAGATGATTTTAATTTAAAAATTAATCAATTAATAACTAATAAAGAAAAAGAGATTAGGGTTATATAGATGTTTCTAACAATAATTATTTTTATTGCTATTTTAGTTGTTCTCATTCTTGTCCATGAGCTTGGTCATTTTATTGTCGCAAAACTTAATGGAGTTGTTGTCAAAGAGTTTGCTTTTGGTTTTCCTCCGCGTCTTTTTTCAATTAAACGCAATGGTACTCGCTATTCATTTAATTTAATTCCATTGGGAGGCTATGTCAGTTTGTTGGGTGAAGATGAAGAAGTCAGAGAACCTGGCTCTTTTTATTCTAAAAGTATCTTACAGAAGATTGCTATTGTTGGAACCGGTGTCGTTATGAATTTTATTTTAGCAATTATCATTTTAACAATAGGTTTTAGTGTTGGAATGACACCATTAGTTTCTGATCCAGCAACATTATCTGGACAAAAAACATCTCAAGTTATGGTAGTTGAGGTTTTGCCTGATTCATCTGCTGCCCAAATCGGTCTTGAAATAGGCGACATATTAAATGGTTTTTCATCTTCTGCTGATTTACAGCAATTTACTCAGTCTCACAAAGGCCAGACAGTTAATTTATCAGTTGAAAAAAATACAAAGGTTGAAAATATTGAAGTTACTCTTTCTGATAAAGACGAAGCGCCCTTAGGCGTAGGAGCGATTGCAATCACAAAAGTTAAACAGTCATTTCCAAGGTCATTATGGACAGCCACGATTGAAGTAGGAAAAAGTATAAAATTAATCTTAAATGTTCTTTGGGATATTATAAGGAGTCTCTTTACTACTGGTTCAGCAGGAGAAGTTGGGGAAGCAGTTGTTGGTCCAGTAGGAATATTTAATTTTACTGCCAGCGCAATACAAGTCGGTTGGATATATGTTTTCCAGTTAATGGCAATTATTTCAATTAATCTTGGCATCATTAATATTTTACCTTTTCCGGCCTTAGATGGGGGAAAAATTCTCTTTTTAGCATTGGAAGGAATATTTCGTAAAAAGATTGTTCGGCAAGAAGTGGAAAATCTCATTCATACAATTGGTTTTATATTCTTAATAGTCTTGATTTTAGCAATTACTTTTCGGGATATTTTTTAAGATTTATTAAGTAATTTTTTTAAAATTTGATATGATAAAAATATGCTCTATACAAAATCATTTATAAAAACACTTAAAGAAACACCTCGAGGAGCTCATTCAGTAAATCAGGCATTATTGGAAAGGGGTTCTTTCATCGCACAAGTAGGTTCGGGAATTTTCGCGTATTTACCTTTGGGCTATAAAGTCTATGAAAAAATACGAAAAATAATTGTTAAAGAGCTTAATAAAATAGGGGTTCAAGAAGTGTATCTGCCAGTTCTTCATCCAGCAGAACTCTGGAAAAAAAGTGGTCGTTTTGAAGAAATCGGCGATGAACTGATTAAAATTAGAGTCGGTAAGACAGACGAATTTGTTTTAGCAATGACTCACGAAGAAGTCATCACTAATATGGCTTCAAAAAAAATTCAAAACTTTCAAGATTTACCTTTTACTTTGGGTCAGATTTCTAAAAAGATTCGCAATGAAGTAAGGCCTAGAGGAGGTCTAATCCGTTTAAAAGAATTTGATATGCAGGATGCTTATAGTTTTCATGCTGACGCAGATCAGCTTGATAAGACATTTAATAACTTTATCAAATCCTATGAAACTATTTTTCAGCTTGTTGGCCTAAATCCAATTATAGTTGAGGCTGGTTCTGGTATTATGGGCGGAGGAGATTCAAAGGAATTTATGCTCCCAACGCCGGCGGGAGAAGATAGAATTTATGTTTGTCCAAAATGCAAAAAAGGTTTTAGTAAAGAAATAGTACCGGAAGAGAAAGTTTGTCCTAATGATAAAGTTAATCTAAAAGAAGAAAAAGCCATTGAATTGGGTCATATTTTTAAACTGGGAACAAAATATTCCGAAAAGTTAAATTTAGAATTTATAGATCAAGATGGAAAGAAAAAACCGGTTTTAATGGGTTGTTATGGCATTGGTCTTGATAGACTAATTGCCGCAGTTGTAGAAGAAAATCATGATGAATCCGGAATTATTTGGCCTAAAAAAGTTGCCCCTCATGATGTTTATTTAATTGATCTAGAAGGAAATCGCGGTAAAGTTATATATGAAAATTTGGAAAAAGAAGGAATAAAAGTTCTTTTTGATGACCGTAAAGTTTCTGCCGGTGTAAAATTTGCTGATGCTGATTTACTGGGTATACCAAATCGTTTAGTTATAAGTGAACGTTCTTTAAAGGAAGAAAAAATTGAAATTAAAGAGCGTGATTCAAAAGAGTCAAGACTAATAGATATTGACAAAATTAGTACTGAATTGAGAAGATAAAACAAATAAAAAAATAATTTTGACTAATCTACTTTTAATTGTGGATAAGTCGAACAAAGGAGGTTTCATGGACGATGACCAAACAAAAGACTCACCAGATGAAAATGGTGATGATAAAGAAAAAACAGATGATAAAGAGAAAGACGAAGAAGTCGAAAAAGAAGTAACAGAAGAAAACGGTGACAGCGATGAGAAAAAGGACGATTCTGAAGAAAGTGGCGAAGAGGAAGAATCAGATGATGATGGAGATGATTCTGACGATAGCGATGATGACGGCGACGAAGATACGGATTCTAAAGCAGGCGAGGAAGAAAAAAACGGAGACGATGATTCTGACGGAGATGATAGTGACGGAAAAGAAAACAAGGAAGAATAAATTATATTTAATAAAACAAAATCCCTCGGTAATCTCGGGGGATTTTGTTATTTATAAGAATATGATATAATTCTTTTATGCGTTTTCAATTTAATTCAAAATATAAACCTTCAGGTGATCAGCCGAAAGCAATCAAAGAACTTATAGATGGATTAAAAAAAGATTTCCAGCACCAAACTCTTTTAGGAGCTACCGGATCTGGAAAAACTTTTACAATTGCTAAAGTAATTGAAGAAATTCAAAAGCCTACTTTGGTAATTGTTCATAATAAAACTTTAGCAGCTCAGCTGACTTCGGAATATCGAACATTTTTTCCCAAAAATGCAGTTGAATATTTCGTCTCATATTATGACTATTATCAGCCAGAAGCATATCTTCCAGATACTGACGTATATATTGAAAAAGATGTAGAAATAAACCAAGAAATTGAACGCTTGCGCCATGCGGCAACTCAAGCCCTGCTTACTCGTAAAGATGTTATCATTGTAGCTTCAGTTTCATGTATTTATGGCTTAGGTAGTCCTGAAATTTATAAGAAAACAATGCTTTTGTTTGAAAAAGGAAAAGTCAAAGATCGCCAAGATTTAATTAAACGATTAATAGAAATGCACTTTACCCGTTCTGATATTCTAGAGAGAGGTAGATTTAGATTACGAGGACAGACATTAGAAATTATGCCAGCCGACCAAGAAGAAGTTATTCGTGTTGAATTTGAAGATGATAAAGTTCAACAAATTATTGTTTTTGAGGCAATTACTATGAAAAAATTGGCTGACAAAAATAAAATCATAATATATCCAGCTAAGCATTTTGTTTTTGAAGAACCAATATTAGAAAAAGCAATTAAAGAAATTAAAAAGGATTTAGAACTAAGATCAGTAGAGCTTGAAAAACAAGGAAAAATTTTAGAATTAGAACGACTTTGCCGCCGCACACGATATGATATCGAATTATTGCAGGAAGTTGGCTTTTGCTCTGGGATTGAAAATTATTCACGATATCTAACTGGAAGATATCCCGGTCAGCCACCTTATACATTAATTGATTTTTTCCCTGAAGACTTCTTATTAGTGATTGATGAGTCACATGTGACAGTTCCTCAGCTTCAAGGTATGTATGAAGGGGATAGGTCTCGTAAAAAAAATTTGATTGAACATGGATTTAGATTGCCAAGCGCCTTTGATAACAGGCCATTGAAATTTAATGAATTTGAAGAACGAATCAACCAGGTAATTTATACTTCTGCCACGCCATCAAATTATGAAAGAAAAAATTCAAAAAAAATTGTTGAACAAATCATTCGTCCAACTGGATTAATAGATCCTGAATTAGAAGTAAGGCCAACAGCTGGTCAAGTTGATAATTTAATCTTAGAAATTAAAAAAAGAGCTCAGGATAATGAACGAATATTAGTAACAACCTTGACCAAACGAATGGCAGAAGATTTATCAGAACATTTAAAAGAGGCCAATGTCAAATCAGAATATCTTCATAGTGAAGTTAATACTTTAGATCGAGTAGGAATTTTAGAAAATTTACGTAAAGGTGAATTTGATTGTTTAGTTGGGGTAAATCTTTTAAGAGAAGGATTGGATTTGCCAGAAGTTACATTAGTAGCAATTTTGGATGCTGATAAAGAAGGATTTCTTCGAAGTGAAGTTTCGTTGATTCAGACAATTGGTCGAGCTGCCAGAAATGTAAAAGGAAAAGTAATTTTATATGCTGACAATATTACCGGTTCAATGAAAAGAGCGATCGATGAAACTGAAAGACGTAGAAAAATACAGATTAAATATAATAAAGAACATAATATTACTCCAAAGACTATACAAAAATCTATTCAGACTATTATTGATCATGAATTAAAACCCGAAGTAAATAAAGAATATATAAAATTAGAGAACTTAGAAGATCTACCAAAAGTTCTAAAGATAAAACAGGATGAAATGAAAAAAGCCGCTCAGAATTTAGAGTTTGAAAAAGCAGCAATTTTGCGAGATGAAATTATTCAATTACGAAAACTAAAAATTAAAAAATAAAAAAAAGGCCACAGAGTCATCTGTGACCGTCCAATAGAAATGAAGGTTCAGGCGAGCTTGTGCTCTACCATGTCTTTATCTCCCTCGTTGAACGCTTGCGAGGAAAAGCACAACATCTTGCTGCCTTTCTCCATAACGAAAGTGTGAGCAATCCCTCGGTCAATCTTGATGACCATCCCGGCTTCAACGTTTTGCTCTTCCACTTCTCTGTCATCAGAACTGAACCCGCCTAACCCGTATCGTAGGGGTAGAGTTAACAATCTTCCACGACCCTCAGTAATCACGAAAACTTCGAATTTCGTTTTGTGGTAATGATTACCAAGCGGGATCTCTTCGTGAATGGTGAATTCTTGGACCGAGTAATCCTCACTCGGTGAATTGAATTCTTCAATCCTTCTTCTTGGATCTTCATGAACAAGTCCTAATCTTCCAACAATCACAGATAATGTCCCCCTTGAAGTGATAAAACAAATATAAAATATTTATTATTATTTGTCAATAAAAGAGAACTTAATCTTATTTAATTTCAAATGAAGAGTAATTTCCCAGATTTTTATTCCATTCAATTTGAGAGTCTTTATTAATTTCAAAAGATTGATTTAATTTATCTAAAAGTTCTTTTAGATTCTTTTCTTCACCTTCGGCTGTTAATTCAACTCTGCCGTCATCAAGATTCTTTATCCAACCAGTAAGATTAAGTTTGTTGGCAATCTCTTGAGTGAAAAAACGGAATCCAACCATTTGAACTTTTCCAGAAAAAATTGCATGTAATTGCTTCATCATTATGTTATCTGCGAGAGCCATTTCTTTTTTTATAATTTCGATAAAGAAAGATAATCCCTGCGATTACAGCTGCCAATCCTGCAGCCATTAAAATAATTCCTGTAGGACCTGTTTTAGGAGGATCAATATTTGTATTTTGGGACCAATTATTTTGAGAGGAAGTTGGTGAAGGGGTAATATTAGTTACTATAGGAGTTGACATAGGCTTGATTGTTTGAGTTAGTTCTGGTGTTGGGGTAGGTAGTTTACTTGTGGCAGATTTAGTTGGTATAGGTGTTGGTTCAGCAGTGACAGTTGGAGTTGGTGTCGGTTTAGTAGCGGTCTCGCTAAAAAAGATCCGGCCAGAATGTGGTTTAAGATTTAGTTGAGTTCCTAATGGATAGATTCTTTCTAAATCATCTTTCATTTGTTCTTCTAGGGTGTAACTTTTGTCTTGATCGGGACTTCCGTTAACAACCACTAAACCATTGGTGAATTTTCTGGTCTGGAGAACCTTCTTATCGTCACTATCAAGGGCGGCATCGTCTTTGTCATATACTGTGCCATTTAAAACTATCTTTCTTGTTTCAGTTGGCTGGCCAAGTATTTCACCAAGAACATTAATATCTTCATACATTTCCTGGGAAATATCGTGTTGGGTAGTAAAAGTTTTGTCAGCACTAATGAGTGTATTCTTTTTAATTCCTAAATAGGAGTACTGATTAGAGCCAAGCAGAAAAGAAGTTAGAGCAAAATAGGCTGATCCATTATCATAACGATCCAAATTATCCTTTTCATTTTCAGCTACAGAATTAAGGAAAGGATCACCCAAATCAGGCCTGTCAACAGATATGACAAGCTGAGCTATAGTTTTTTTACTTCCTTCTGGGATGTTCTTGTTCCACTCCTCAACAATATCCATGTCTTGAATTGTTTTTAACCAATGATCAAGAGCCGTATATCTATTTCTATATTCTCCATCATAGACATAATGTGGGAAGAAGCCCCATTCCTGAAAAAACATGTCAGGAGTAGTATCAAAAGAATTTTTCTTATATTGAACCTCTGCAGGATTATTTTTTACTTCATCAAAGTTATCAGTTAAAATTTTACCTTTGAAGCTTGGTTGCCATCCACTATGTGCTACATTACCTGGATTGACTGGATCCCAAAATGGATTAAGCAAAACCTTTGCTGGCCAATCATTATAGTGTTGCATAGCATTATTTAAAGCTATTGAAATATTTTCCTGATATAAAGATGGTAAAACTCCGTGAACAAAGTCCTGCATTTTGTTTGGTGTTGCATTATTAACTAGAGCTTGTCTGTTAGTATTGTCTAAATTTTCCGGACTTGGATCATCAGGTCCTAAATTATCCAAATCAAAATCTACCCCATCTTTATATTTATAAATATCATAGTTTAGAGGGTTAGTATTATCAAACCACAGGCCGTCAAAACGGAATTTTTTGACATTTTGGATCATGTTTTCTCTTAGCTCTTTTTGATAATTCTGATTAGTCGGATCAGTCCAATATAGCCGTTGATAAAAATCATCGGAAACAAAATTCATCGACGTTACACCATCTGTTCCTTTAGTTAAGTATTGCTTCGATCCTTCAGGATTAGGATCACGGTTAGAATCAGTAAGTAAATATTTAATTCGGTCACCCGAAGGTCTTTCTAACTTTTGATTATTATATTGAATAAGCCACTCCGGATGATTATTCAAAACATAAGCCATTTTTGTATGCAGTTTTATACCATTGACAGGATCGGCATTTGCATCGGTCCGACTATCATCAATCCCAAGCTTATCGGCATATAATAATTGGATATTAGGATTATAGTATTTAATCATTGGTACGTATTCAGGTCTTTCTAAACGGAACACATCGTAGTTTTTGGCATTTTCATAAGGATACTTGGAATCCCAGAACTGTAAACCTTGTGTCAGCATCGCTGGTTTTTCTCGAGCAGGAACTGAAACGGTTGCTAAACTTGTTTCACCAACCTTTTTAACATTAACTACAATTTCATCAAGATTAATTCCTATTGTCTCAGTCTCAGTTAGTTGAGAAGCATGAAGCATTATAGTAATTGATACTTTGTAAGTACTTGCTGGTAACTGATATTCTTGTGATACAAGTTGACCTGGATTACTTTCCGGAAGTTTGTCGAGTGAGAATCGAGTGGTATCTATGACATTGCCATCTTTGTCTCTGATGTCATAGCCAATAGTTGTATAGCCCTTTTCGTAAGATCCTGAAAAAAAGTATTTGTTAACGTCAAGTACCAAAATATCGCCTGGCTGAATAGAATATTGATCATTTTCTTTCACAATGGCAGCACTATAAAAGAGCTGATTAAAACCACTTGTCATTGCCCCTTTTAGTCCAATATATTGCGATTTAGAATTGTTTATGCCTTTGTCGTCAAGATGAAAATCAATATTTGATTCAGAAAGAACGTAATTTTTTCTCCAACCAATTCCAGTAGAATCATCAATTGATGACTGCTCAAAAGATCCAATTCCTTGGATTAAATTGTAAGCTTCTTCTCTTATTGGGGTGGCTATTCGCGAATACTCTGATGAACCAAATTCATTAAAAGCCTGGACTCGGTAATAATATCGTTGATCTGGAATAAAATTTGCCCCTGAATCAGAATAGGTAGTAGAATTACTGTCTAAACTAGCGATTTCCTGAAAATCATGAACCACGTCATCTGTTCTCTCGATTTTGTAGCCGTCTTCATTGTTGGAGTTATCAATCCATTCTAAGTTTATGCTTTGGTGAGTATCTGGTTCAATCGCAATAAGATCTATAGGTGATGCTAGCGCAAGAGTCTGATCAGCGCGAAATCTAAAATTCAGGAATATAAAAACTATTAGACCAATAGTTATGGTGAGGGCAATAAATATTGTGATTATTATTTTTCTTTGGAGAATTTTTTTTGTCATTGAATTTGACTTACTATATTAATAGTAACATATTTTTAACCGTGTGCTTGCTAATTAAGTTGCTAAAAAGCAAAAACTTGCAGTTTGCTGTGTTATAGATAATAAAGTATAATAATGGACAATCTAATTTTTCTGTTATACTATAGCCAAGCAAAAACAATTTATATAAGAAATCCGCCAAAAGCGGAAGATTTTGAAATTATGTACGAAAAAATTATTATTAAGGGAGCAAAAGAACACAATTTAAAAAATATAAATCTTGAGCTTCCGCGAAACAAATTAATAGTTTTTACTGGCATTTCCGGAAGCGGAAAGTCTACTTTGGCATTTGACACTATTTATGCTGAAGGCCAACGCCGATATTTGGAATCTTTATCAAGCTATGCTCGTCAGTTTTTAGGTCAAATGGAAAAGCCCAATGTTGAATTAATTGAAGGACTTTCACCAGCTATTTCTATTGATCAAAAAGCTACTTCTCATAATCCCCGTTCAACAGTTGGAACAGTGACAGAGATTTATGACTATCTAAGAGTCCTATTTGCAAGAATTGGTATTCCGCATTGTCCAGTCTGTAAAAAACCAATTCAAAAGCTTTCTTTAGAACAAATGGTTGATCAGGTTTTAGAATTTACAGAAAATTCTCTAATTTCAATTTTAGCTCCTGTTATCAGAGGAAGAAAAGGGGAATATCATCAATTGCTAAACGATCTCTATAAACAAGGATATACTCGGGCAAGAATCAATAACAAGTATTATAACTTATCAAAAAAAGTAAAACTTGCTCGTTACAAACAGCATACAATTGAAATTCTAATTGATCGTATGAAAGTAAAAGCAGAAAATATCAGCCGTATTACTGAAGCCATTGAAGAATCTCTAAAAATAGCTAAAGGTTTAGTGATAATTATATCTGGCAAAAAAGAAGTGACCTTAAATCAAAATCTATCATGTCCAGATCATGAAATAAGTTTTCCAGAAATTGAACCAAGAATTTTTTCTTTTAATAGTCCCTATGGTGCTTGTCCTGATTGTGATGGTTTGGGGGTAAAAAAAGAAATTGATAATAATCTAGTAATTCCGGATAAAAATCTTTCAATTGCTCAAGGGGCAATTATGCCTCTTTCGTATAAAACCAATAATTATTATGGATCAGTGCTTAGGGCAGTGGCAGAACATTTTGGTTTTTCTGAACACACACCAATCAAAAACTTACATCCTGAATATTTTGAAACAATTTTGCATGGATCACATCTTCCTGAAAGATTAAAAATTCGCTATTTTGCTCATGGTCATTCAAATGTCTTTTGGGTCCGATTTGAAGGCATAATTCCTTTACTGGAACGTCGTTACAAACAAACAGAATCTAATAATGTAAGGGCAGAAATTGAACGTTACATGAGTCAGACTCCTTGCAGTCTGTGTAGGGGAGCGCGGTTAAAAAAAGAAAATCTTTTAGTAAAAATTTATAAAAAAAATATTTCAGAAATAACAAATTTATCAGTCTGGGCGGCTTTAGAATTTTTTGAAAGTTTAAAGCTATCAAAAAGGGAGAACTTAATTGCTGAAAAAATATTAAAAGAAATTCAAAACCGTTTAAAATTTTTAGTTGATGTTGGATTGGATTATCTTACGTTAGATCGAGCAGCTTTTACTTTAGCCGGCGGTGAAGCCCAAAGAATTCGTTTGGCTTCTCAAATTGGCTCAGGATTAGTGGGAGTACTATATATATTAGACGAACCTTCTATTGGTCTTCATGCCAAAGATAACAAAAGACTTTTAGATACGTTAGAAAATTTGAAAAATTTAGGAAACACTGTTTTAGTGATTGAACATGATGAAGAGACTATGCGGAGAGCGGATCAAATTGTTGATATTGGTCCAGGCGCGGGTGCTCATGGCGGAAAAATTATAGCTCAAGGAAAAGTAGAAGATCTTATTAAAAATCCTAAATCAATTACCGGTCAGTATTTAGCAAGAATTAAAAAAATAACATATGACTCTAAAAGGAGAAAAACAAAAGATAAATTTATCACAATTGTTGGCGCCAATGAAAATAATTTGAAAAACTTAACTGTACACTTTCCGTTGGGTATTTTTATTTGTGTCACCGGTGTTTCTGGTTCTGGCAAGTCAAGTTTAGTAAATGAAATTCTTTTTAAAGCAATAGCTAGAAAGTTGCAGGGGACACATGACAGACCTGGTAAATTTGCCAAACTACAAGGAGAGGAAAATTTAGATAAAGCCGTTATTATCGATCAAGGTCCTATTGGAAGAACTCCTCGTTCTAACCCAGCTACTTATACTGGTGTTTTTACATATATAAGAAATCTTTTTTCTCAAACTAAAGAAGCTAAAATGCGTGGTTATTTGCCAGGAAGGTTTTCTTTTAATGTCGCAGGCGGCCGCTGTGATAATTGCCGAGGCGATGGCATAATAAGAATTGAAATGCATTTTTTGCCTGATGTCTATATTCCTTGCGAAGTATGCTGTGAAAAGCGATTTAATCATGAGACTTTAGAAGTAAAATATAAAGACAAAAATATTGCTCAAGTTTTGAATATGACAGTAACAGAGGCTCTAGAAACTTTTGAAAATATTCCAAAAATTACTGATATCTTAAAAACATTGGATGAGGTTGGTCTTGGCTATATCCACTTGGGTCAATCAGCCACAACTCTTTCCGGTGGAGAAGCCCAACGGGTAAAGTTAGCATCAGAACTTGCCCGTCGTGCCACTGGTAAAACAATGTATATTTTGGATGAGCCAACAACCGGTCTTCATTTTGATGACATTAAAAAACTGTTAGAAGTTTTGCATAGATTAGTTGATGCCGGAAATACTGTCGTTGTAATTGAACATAATTTAGATGTCATTAAAACCTGCGATCACATTATAGACTTAGGTCCTGAGGGAGGTGACAATGGTGGCAAAGTGATTGCTTGTGGTACGCCAGAGGATTTAGTAAAAATAGAAAAATCATATACTGGCAAATATTTAAAAAAGGTACTAAAACAATCATAATAATTTGTAATACTTAATATAAGTGGTATAAATTAGTGTTAATATAAAACTATGGAAAATACGAAGCTAGTAAATAAAATCAAAAAATTTCCAGATGTTCCTGGTGTCTACATTATGCGAAGCAGCCGGCGCAGTCCTTTGTATATTGGCAAAGCATCCTCTTTAAAAAAAAGAGTCTTGTCATATTTTCAAAGTCCTCAAGATAATCGTTTGGAAAAAATGCTTGATCAAGTAAAAACGATTGACATTAAAAAAACAGATTCTGTGGTTGAAGCCCTCTTTTTGGAAAGCGAATTAATTAAAAAATATAAGCCAAAATATAATTTGAAGCTCAAAGATGACAAGACTTTTTTGGGAATTTTTATTACGAAGGAAGACTGGCCAAGGATAATGCCTGCAAGAGTAACACAAAAACTTCCAAAAGGTGAGTTTTATGGACCTTTTCCATCAGCAGGCCAAGTTCGCCAAGCCCTCCAAATTATTCGTAAAATATTTCCTTTCAGGGTTTCTTGCCAGCCACTTTCAGGTAGAGCTTGTTTTGAATATCATTTAGGAATGTGTCCGGGAGTTTGTTCTGGAAAGATTTCAAAGGAAAACTATCAAAAGACAATTAAGCAAATAAAACTATTTCTTAAAGGCCATAAAAAGAAAGTTATTACAGATTTAAAAAAACAGATGAAAGAGACCGCTAAAAAATTAGACTATGAAAATGCCGCAAAAATTCGCGATCGAGTTTTTGCTTTACAGCATATTCAAGATGTGGCTCTAATTACAGAAGATGATTTAAAAGAACAGGAAAATCTTCCAAAGAAAATTGAAGCCTATGATGTCTCTCATATTTCCGGCTCTTTTGCTGTTGGCTCAATGGTAGTTTTTAATAATGGTTTAATTGACAAAAGCCAGTATCGAAAATTTAAAATTAAGTTAGCCAAAAAATCTGATGATGTTGGGGCTATTAAAGAAATTCTATCCCGACGTCTAAATCATAGTGAATGGCCTCTGCCAGACTTTATTCTAATTGATGGCGGTAAAGGTCAGGTGAATGGGGCAAATATTATATTGAAATCAAGAAAGCTTGATATTCCAGTTGTGGGAATTGCCAAAGGCCCTGATAGAAATAAAAATGAGTTTATTGGCAAAACTGATATTGATCAAAAATTACTTTTACGCCTTCGTGATGAAGCCCATAGATTTGCAATTCAATATTATCGCCTAAGGCATAAAAAATCATTCTTAGAAAATGAGAAGAAATGAATGAATATGAATCTTTAAGGAATGAAGTTATTGCAAGAATAAAAATTTTACATCATCAAATCTCTTTAGCAGTTACTTTAAGTTTTTTATTTATATTTGGTTTTATTATTTTTTATACTAATCATGAAGCTCTAATCATTTATCTTTTGGCATTACCAGTAGTATTTTATTTATTAACTTTTAATTATCAAGCAAATCAAATGACTATGGAAGCAGCTGCCTATCATATAATGAAAAAACATACTTCGAACTGGGATAAGTTTTATGGTGAGTATAAAAAAGGCGTCCGGATTACTAGTTTTTTAAAAGTCTTGCCATTTTTCTTTACACCCATCTTTTGCTTAATTTATTTACCAATAGTAGCTAGCTTAAGTAAAACAGAGAACATCTTTTATATTATAGATTGGGTATTATTAGCTTTAGTAATATATAATTTTAGATATAAATTTAAGCGTTAAATCGATAAGTTCTATAACAGGTCAACCTGCAACGGCTCACCATGGTGAGGCGTTGAAAATATGGTTAAATCTAACGGCTCAGGGCCTGAGCCGTTAAAAAATATAGCTATCTTGTCAAAATATATTAGATAATATATCATAGAACTAGAGTAGAACAGGTATAAAAATTAAATCAAGGACTCTCATGCCTTCAAAGATTCTTTTGAGATATTGTCAGGTTAGATCCTGCTTAGAAAAATGGCATTCAAGTCCTTCTTTTTGGAAATTCATTAGGAGAGGGCGTTTTTTGTATTTTCTCATCCTTGTTATAATCGCTTCTTCTGTTTTTTTTGGTTCTCCTATTAAATCCGCTAAAGCAGCTGCTGTGACAGTTGATACATCAACTTCTAATTTAGCGACATCAGATTCATTTCAGCGCAAAACATTTTATGATTCCACCAACTCTAAATACTGGTCTTTCTACTATAATGGTTCGGCAATTGCCTATAAATATTCTACCGATGGCGTAACTTGGGCTGGAACAGATACAATTGCCGAAAATACTAATGATTTTTCGGTCTGGCAGAACGGGAGTACTATTTACCTTGTAAATTATATAAGTGGATCATATTATGTTCGAGTACGCAAAGGCGCTGTAGAAAGCACGTCAATAAATTGGGATAGCCCAGTCGATGTTGGCGCGGGGTCTACGACAGTCAATCAATTTGTAAACATAACACAAGACTCAAATAATCGAATTTGGTTGATCTGGGGAAATAGGTTTGGCGGCGATCATCACCCAATGGTTAGACAATCAACCAATCCTTCAGACATCACGACCTGGAATTCGATGACCCTTATTTCATTCGCGGACAGTCGAACTTTTAATATCCTTCCTTTGCTTAATGGTGATATGTATGCTATTCACGACAGCATACTTTCAAGTAAAGCAATTTATGGTCGCAAATATACTGCTTCTACATCTACTTGGGAAAGTGTCGAAACGATAGCCACTTCCAGTACAACTGCAAAGCTAACCTCCGCGGTTTCTGATACCTTGGGGAATATTCATCTTGTTTATAAAGCCGATGAAGCAATTTATTACAAACAATATACCTCTGGCGTTTGGGGTTCGGCAGTAACTTTAGATTCTAATGCTACTAATGATAACCCTACCATTACCATCGATACAGCAAATAACGATCTCTGGACTTTCTGGACTCGTTCGAATACAATCTATTACAAAAAAGGCGTTTCGCCTTATGCTTTGGAAAACTGGGACACTGATCCAACGACTCTTTATTCTACTGGAACAAATGCCTATATCACATCTGGTTATCATACAAATGGTTCAATAGGATATCTAACTTGGACTAATGGTACAGGTTCGCCATATGATGTTTATTTTGATACTAATGCTCCTGCTCCAACACCTACCCCAAGCCCTGGAGGAAGTGGTGTTAAGCAACCAATGAACGTTTTAAATTTTCAGGCACAAGCAGGCGATAGTCAGATAGAACTTATGTGGAATAACCAGAGTAAAAATTTTAGAAATTTAAAGATTCAAAGAAAAACTGGCGGTTATCCAAGTTCCGCCACTGATGGTGATAATGTCTATGACGCAAGTGGTGCCAACTTTACTGATACAGGCTTGACTAATGGTATAACATATTACTACACAGCTTATTCTTACATAAAACCAGGGGGGTATTCTTTAGGAACATCAACTTCAGCCATGCCAATGATGACTGCTGTTGAATTAATAGACGAAGTAGTAGATGAACTGACAGAATTTGAATACTTACCGATATGGCCTCAAAGAACAGAAGAGGAGGAAAAAGAAGCGCCAATTGAAAGTCTTAAAAAAGAAGAAATTGAGTTTAAAGACTTTGACTTTTCTATTAAGAAAGACCTTGATTGGATGAAAATTTTACCATTGGAGGAATATCATATCTTTATAAATAATGACTTCAAGTTAGAAATTAATAAAGATATCTTTCCTAAAGAAATAAAAACTATTACTTCACGTTTTGGCTCTAAAACTTACGAGGCAAAAGAAATTGACGGTAAATACCAAATTACTGGTAAAACACCAGGTCTAAAAGGATCCTATGAACTAGTCATAGAGATTATCTATCAAGATGGGACTACTGCCATAATTAAACAAGATGTTCTAATAGATCCTTATGGTTATGTCTTTAGAAAATCAAGGAGTTTCTGGGACTCTTTATTACAAAAAGAAGAATATGAGGAAGTAAGAATTCTAAATGCAAAAGTAACATTGTATTCATATAGTCAAACTTTGAGAGATTGGCAAGTATGGGATGCTAAAGAGTACAACCAGATTAATCCCCAAATTACTAATCAGTCAGGTGAATACAGCTTTATGACCCCAAAAGGAAGATACTACTTAGAGGTCGAAAAAGCAGGTTACAAAAAATATACAAGTGAAGAATTTGAGGTAAAGGATGAGATTGTTAACAAGAATATTGAAATTCAACTGGCTACTTCAAATGGGCTCATTTACATCTTAGCTGTCTTGTTCTTGGTTCTTATTATCATTGTTATCATCATTTACAGAGGGAGAAGACGACCAGTAGATAATTATATAGCTAGTTCTTAATAACAGGTTAGATTCAAACGCCTCAACTGGTTGAGGCGTTTGAAGTACTCCTTAAGAATTCAAAATCCCCGTGCCAGTTGAATGGAGGGGATTATATAGGTATAGTAGAGATAGAATAAAACCAGAAAATAAAGGAGTGGGATGATTAATTTTATTTTAGGACTCGTGATTGGTGGAATAGTAGCATACTTTTTCTTTAAAGTTTTTCTTAAAGCCGATACTGGCAGAAAAGAGAGGGAAAAAAGTTTGCTTTCTGAGCAAGAAGAAGAAAAACTCAAGAATTTAGAGAAGTTAAAAGCATACATTACAAAACTAGGCGGTAAAATTACTAATGACCAAGCCCAAAAATTTTTAAAAGTTTCTGATGCCACCTCCGAGCGATATCTAGATGAACTTGAAGAACAAGGTTATATCAAACAA
>SDBT01005779.1_pt1 | contig 20695 bp, 30 predicted proteins | sample 2277101 | NCBI WGS metagenome assembly SDBT01 (sample SAMN10404973, study PRJNA504765) | marine sediment metagenome | isolation source: marine sediment core GS10_PC15, 103 cmbsf | place: Arctic Ocean: Southern Knipovich Ridge | collected 2010 | reverse complement strand
TTCAGGCGCAATGGAACGTGAAATGTCGGTTAATTTGTCACTTACGGCCTGAGAAACCTGTCCAACGGGTGTATTTACATCAAAGAAGGCTTCGGTAGCTGGAACGGCCCCGGCCAAACCTGCGGCCACGCTGATCCCTCCACTTAAGAAAGACCTCGCAATACGCTGAGATTCTGGGGACATTTGAGTCAAGGGAGCGAAAGATGAGGCACCGGTAACGGCTAAAGACTTTGCGGAACCAGCGACTTCCTTCCCAATAGCCTGCTCTGCCTTTTGAGGGATAATGCCAGACAACCCTATGTCCAAAGGGGGAATCCCTGTAACCCGGGGAATGGATGGGGCCTTTGGAATAGAAGGGGGAGCTGACGGCTCCGGGGCGGTCCCCTTAACGTCAGCAGCAAGCTCCTCAAGCGTTCTCCGCTTTTCGCCTGGTTTTAACTTTTTTGAAAGTTCTTCAAGTGTTGCCATTATTCACTTATATCTAGCCCCATTTTCTTGGCAAATGCTCTGACTGCCTTTGGACTCCCAAGAACTTGAAGCAGCTCTATTTTCTCATCATCCGTCAAAGCCCCTTTTTTATCAGAAAACTTCTTAACCAAAGGAGCAAGATCAGCCTTTTTTTCAGTTTTAAACTTACCAAGCGTTTTTTCTGTTTTCGATGGTTTGGCTTCCGCAAAACCAAGCGTAACCAATTCTTTTAAAAAACTAGGCTCTTCCATTTTAGCGATAATCTCAAATTGACCACCCAAAGACTTCGCTGCTTCCTGAGCCTCTGACTCCATTTCAGGCGTGACTGCTTCTGGATTTTGAGTACGAGCTTTCTGGAAATTCTTTACAGTCTGAACATTAATCTGCATTTGAGCTTTCTCTTCCGGTGTTTGTTTAACTGTTGTCGGTTTCTCTTTGGCAAACTCAGCCTTTGCCCGTTCTTTAAAAAATGTCTCAGGGGCCGCCCGGGCGATTTCCTGTTGTTCAGGTGGAAGACCAGATATTCTCTGATTAAGAGCGTTCCGGTCAGTGATCTGCTTTAAGACTTCAGGCAGCTTATCATCTGGTGTTGCATCGACTAAGGCTTGATCTTCCTTAGAAAGTCCCGGCAATATTTTCTGTCGGGCTGCTTTTACTCGAGCGTCTTGAGAGGCTTCTTGGGCAATACTTTCCAGAGATTTTAATTCTGTAGGGCTAAATTTCTTTCCAGCGAATTGTTTAACAAGCGAGCTTGTTTGCGCTTTATCTAATCCAGCTTCTTTGCCAAACTGTTGAATCATTTCAGGGGTAGCGGTTACTTTATTTCGGTCAGCAAAATTAGCTTGAATTTTAGATTGGAGCGCAGTCGTAAATAGCCCCTTAAGAGTCTTAGCGACCTCAGCCGTAACACTCGGTTTCCTCTCTTCAAGATCTGCACGTTTCTCTAAGCCTCTCTGAATGTTCCCAAAGGCTCCTGATAAATTTGACGATCTTCCTTGTGCAACAGCCATAAGCTCCTCCTAAGAGACTAGATTTGATAGGCCTGTAATCAGACCAGATTTATCGATCATTCCAACTGTGACGACTCCCCCGGCGTATTTCCGTTTATCTCCGGTCTTTTCTTCTAAATCAGCTTTGTGGTAAATTCCTCTCGTTAAAATCTCACCTAAAAGACCGGGCGTTATCGGATCGTATTTCTTTGCGGTCAATTCCATGAACAACGCTGATTCTTGAAATATCATCTGCTTCTCTTTATTATCGTCGTCACCGTAAAATAGGGTTGCGAACTCGACTCCGACCGAGCAAGTCTTGTATTTCACCTTGAAATCTAGGAACGAATTGAACTCAACCAAAGTCGGCTTCCCTTCTTTAACTCCTAAAAGATACAAACAAAAATGAGCCGGGATCTTTTCACGTTCCAATGTTTCCTCAACCATCGATCTTTGACGTTGAAAATGGTCTTCAAGGTAATTACTCACAACGTCGATGTCCTCTAAGAACATAAGTGATTTGATCTGTTCTAGATACATGGCCGTTCCGATACAAGTGACTAAATGTTTCTCTCCAAGCTTCATCAGCTTCGGAGTCTGGAAGCTCATGGCGTCATTTTCGTATCTGGCACTATCAGCGGCCATAACTGCGTAATCTGGTGTTAAGGCGCAACCTATAAAACACATAATTTTAACCCCAATACTGTAGAGTCTATCGTCCAGCCCTCACCTAAAAGTCTTTGAAAGGCTTTCGAGTTACGCCTGGTCGAAAAGTAAATATTCTTTGCTTTCATTTCTTCAGCCCACCTAATTCCGGTATCGACTAAATCTTTAAATACGCCTGTTTCTTTTACTGAATTATCCAAATACATATGATGAACTATTGAAATAACTCTGCCTACATTCAGACAAGTTTCCATAGCCAAGTAACCGACCATCCTATCACCTTCAAAAACACCAAACAAAGCACCCTTGTTCGTTCTAACCAATGTGTCAATTACCGCCATTGCGTCTTTATGTTCTATATCCGATTCTCCGGCCTTACGAATGAACGAATCCACCAAATCAGTCAAACGGTCGATTATCTTTTCATCTATGACGATAATTCTTTTGATTTCCATGTTAAAAAGGAAAAATTGCCGCTGTTGCGCCTCCTGTTATAACGCTTGAAATTATAGATGCATCTCGCTGTCTTCTGGAATTCCTTTCTGCTGCCGCAATATTTTCTCGACTCACCTGGATTCCTCGCTCACCAAGATACTTTTGAAGTTCTCTATCTTTCCCGGCTTCTTGAAGGTTCCTGATCGAAGCCAATTCGTCACTCGTTAATTGAGCGACCGCATGAGCGTTACTCTGTTCCATCTGACCTATACCAAAAAGACCTTCAGCCCTTAAGACTTGAAGATTCTGTTCATGTTCCAAATTCTGTTGAAGGATTGGGTTCTCAGCAGCAAGTCTGGCCCTCTCAGTCTCTCCAATAGCCTGACCAACGCCAAACTGTTCAATTGAAGATCCCGTAATCCCGCCTTTCTCAGCAGTAGCACGAGCTAAGGAAACACCTTTTTCACGGCTAATATCTGACTCAGCTCGAATCTGTTCAAGTATCCTCAATGTCTCTGGCCTTAATTCTGTGCTTGGGGCTAACTCTGCAAGCCCTTCTCTGGCTGTTTCTATACCAGCCCCCTTTAGCGGATTTACCACACTTTTGAATGTGGTTCCTATCGGATCTGCCCCTGCTGCAAGCGGTATAGGTTTCCCCGTTTTTGGATCAATTCTCGCCATTATCTTGCCTCCTTTAATTCAAATTCTGTGAGCATATCGTATAGTTTTAATCTGTTCCCCGTGCCTGACTTCCTAATCGAATATTGAACCTCTCTACCCTCCACGATATCTGACAAAGGAAATGGCATTTTCTTAATACTGGTTGGGCTCGTGTTGGTCATGTCTAATGTCCCGAGGGAAATTGTTGTAGTTGATTGGTCAAGCGAATAAGTGACATCGAAATCACCTGTAAAATTACTCTTCGAGTTATAATTCACATAAAGATTCCTGAAACTCTTTTCCTTGTTGAACTTTCCGAGATCGTAACTCTTAGTCGTGATTTTAGAAGTTATAGCTGATCCGTCGTCAGCGGTCCCAATGTCTTGTTTGTAAACATATCCCACACCAGAAGAATCGCCGGAGTAAAGATTCTCATTCCAAAGAGCAAAACTGGCCGCATTGATTCCTTTCAGCATCGTCCAGGTATTATTCCTTTGGTACACCATGACAATATCGTTGAAAGAACCGGACTCTGTATTTGTCGTTAAAGCGATCCAATAACGTGCGTCATATTCGATTGACTTAACTTTAGGAGCAGAACCCTCTCGCCAGGTTATTGAGAATCCATCCATGAGGACTGAAGACGTTGCGACCGTCGTAGCAAATGTCGCCCGGATACCTGCGTACGGCCTAGTGGAAAGACTTGGAACCCCGCCAGAATTAATTGACTCCCAATCCCCTGATGCCCAATCCACTACAAGGGGTTCTGTTGAGGCGTTAAATTCATAGCTTATTGTTCCACTGTCTTGAGTATCTACGAAAGAAACTGACCTCCAAGCGGTTATATCGGTTCCCACGCTCACAGGTGCGCTTGTGAAGATGCCTCCGGGTCGAAGTCTTGTACTCATGGCGATAGTCACATCTTCCAATTCAGGAGTTTCAGATTGATCGTCAGTAGAAAGAGAAGCCTTATATCGAATAAATTGTTTTACCGTAGCCGTTGAAGAAGTGGCACCTGAAGTTATTGAGGTAAGTCCACCCCAAGTTCCAAAAGCTGAAGAAGCTGTTTGAATTTCATAAGTTATTGTTTGCCCGTTAAGAGTTGATCCGGCTGTGAAAGTACCCCAATTCCAAAGCCAATTTGTCGTAGTAATTTCAGTATCAAAAGTTTGTGAAAGAATATTACCTGTAAGATCATAATATGATCCATAAAGAATAACGTAAGGACTGTTAGTGTATGGCCCGGCCCCTTCGTTTGCGTAGCGCAGAGTATCATCATCAAGGCAACCAGCTAGAATTCCCGCCTGAAGATATGGTTCTATTTCTGGATCACTACACGCCCCGAGAGGATAGACCTGAATCCAATAACGAGTACCAGATGACAATACAACCCCTCCACTAGTAGTCGAAAGGATAACATCTTCGCCAGGGCCAGTTGTCGCAGATATTTCACTAATATCTATATTCGTTAAATTCTGAATTAAGGTTCCAGGCTCAGAAGCATTATCGTTTAGCACCCTGACACCATAATCACCAGGATTTCCCTTTTTTAACACTTTCAATGTAACCGCTCCTAGAGTCATTCCTGTAGACAACTTGAATCCGTAAGATAGCGCATAGTAGGGCGCAATACATCCACTTGTAAAACCAATTGGAACTCCAATGCAAGAATGAACATTTTCCGCCGCAGTCGAACTAAGTGTAACCTTCCCAATCTTATCAGCAGCCGTTACATTTGTTAAAGTCCCGGCATCAAAGTTGGTGGAAGAGGTATCCACAAAATCATCTACCGCCGTATTCGTAGCCAAAACAACGAAACCAGACTGAATCGAGGTCGCTAACCAAGTCGCTGTTGAAATCGTGCCGTCCTCTAAATCGGCTTCAGAAGTCACGCTAATATTTCTATCCCCAGCCGTATTCTTAACAACGATATCGAAAATGTCTCTCACTGGTTCGGAGATCGGTTCGATGCTTAAACCTAAAAGACTCTCCATTCCTCTGTTAGACATAAAGAGTAAGGCGTTCCCCTTCTCTCTCACTGAACCGTCCTGGATACAACCTACCTGGGAACTGATATTCCGAGTCACCACATCAGACTGATTAAAGCCTGAATGAGCCCAAAGGTCGAACTTTCTACCAGCTATCAGATTATCTCGGTATGCTCCATAAAGACAAGTGACTCCTTGACCATCGTTAGCTCCTCCGATCTGAATTGAATAAGGGTCTGTGGGGTTCCCGCCTAAAGTCCAGTTCTCACCATCTGAAGACTCAGAGAATCGAATAGTCGAAAGTGATCCGGCAATGTTCGCAATGACTAACCGATTCCTCCATTTCTCGATCAGAGTCCCTAAAGGGGCCCCTGCAACTGTCCCCGTGGTCGCTGTACCGTCGAACCACCAAAGGGAATCCGTTCCGTTCACACACCAAAACTTTCCTAAATGAGCTACACAATCGGATTCCTCTGTGACTGTTGCGGAAAGGCCAAAGGATGCCGGGGTACCACCGGAGATATTTTTATAAAACGTCTTTGAAGAGAAACTGATAATCCATTCTTGTCCGGTTACATCGAGGAATCTCCAAAGCCCTGTGACGGCATTCCCGCCTCCTAGAACAGTCTCATCCCTCTTCTCATAACCTTTTCTTTCAATTCCTAACTTCTCAATGTCGGTATAGAAGTTCTGGATAAGGGCTGCGGAATTATCTGGGATTCGGTTAGGCGAGGGATTGGACTGCATCCCACCATCGAGACTTGGAATCTCGAACTGACTCGGTTGAGCCCCCAACATCGGGGCTAGAAAGAATAAACAAGCTAGGAATAGCTTTTTCATTTATCTTCCGATATTGGTTCTAAATGAGGCATTAAAATTGGGGGCTTCCCCAATTCTATCCTTCATGATCGTTACACCAGATTCGTAAAGAGTATTGTACCCGCCAGCGACAGTTAGATTTCCTTCGATCAAATAGATCCTCGCAGCAGCGTAATAGCCTAAGATTTGATGGTATTGAACAAGATGGCTCAATCCGTCGAATGGAATATCTGAATCTGAACTCAAAGCTGTCGCCTGAGTGAAGAAATAATATTGAACTGTCTCAGTCGTCACGCTTGAAGGAACAGGTCTGATCCCCATTTCTAACGCATTGGCTCCGCTTGTAGACTGACGAACAAAATACTCAGTTGGACTTCCTACGTCAGATTCAAAGTCTGGATTTGATTGTCTCAAACTTCTTTCCATGACTTCCTCTAACATCGTATTGGACCCGTTAGAGTCAATAAAATAGACCTGTCTAACGGCGATCATGTCGCTCGCAAGATCGTAATAAGTTGTCTGTGCAACCAAAGTCAACGTCTCTACGTCCTCAATGCACCAAGTACGATTAACAGCGTCCTTCTGACCCTCGTTAATCAGATCATTGATAAAGTCATCCGAATGCCTCTGAAGGGTTGAGCCGGTGTCTTTTATGTGTCTCCTCACCTGCGTTCTTATATCTGTAAAGGAATCCGCACAAGACAACGACACGAACACAAAGAGGGATACGACGAATACTGTAAATCGCCTCATAGTGCCCTCCTTATCGAAGTCGAGTTAGTGTTAGTCCACCATCTGTTCTCGCTGAAAGTGCTACGCCAATATCGGCTCCCGTAGTTGGAGTCGCATCAGCACCGGCATAACCTCTTGCGCTAGAAGCATTGGGGGCTGAACTAACAAGGACATTGCCAATGAAAACTGGTCCGGTTGTCAAACACAGAGCATAACCAGCAATGGTCATGTCTCCGACCGCACCAGCAGCGATAATCTCGTAAGCCACACCAAGGACCGTAGTTGTCGAACCCACATTTTCAATCGTTCCATAGCCAGCCGTACTGTTGTTGGTCGTAGAAGCGATAATAACGGAGCCTAACGGAATTGAAACACCTGAAGCGTTATAAATAGGAACCGTGAAACCGGGATAAGTGTTCGCCGTGGTCGAAGGCGTAGATCCACTCTGGCCAAGCTGAATGTCTCCTTGGTAAAGATTAATGTCTCCATCAGAATCTACCGTGAAAGCATCAACTTCCCTTGCATCCGGGATACCTTGAAGTGAAATAATGTCTGTTCTAATCGCCCATAAAGACGATGCAAAAACAACTGAAGCTAAAACCATCCATAACTTTTTAAATCTTTTCATTTCTTCCTCCTCACTTTCTTAATTTTTCTATGCTTGCGCTCATAGGATCGTCTGGATCCAGTTGGCGCATAGCATTTTTGTATCTATTCACAACACCTTTAAATTCACCTGAATGCTCTCTTTCGCATCTTGTTACAGCTTCGCTAAAGTCAGGGTGCCCAGGCTTAAGATTGTTGTCTCTTTTTGAAATCATACGCTTCTTAATCCAGGTCCGATCTTTCGCCATCTGCCTTTCAACCTTCTCACGGTCTTTCCGGTTCAAATCTACAGGGCTTTGTTTTGCCAAGGCGTTCCTTCTTCGAGCTATATCAATCGAAAGTTGCCTTGGATCTTCAGTAATATCCCTGTCGTTGAACCTCTCAAACCGCCTGTTTTGACTCTCTGGTATCCCCTCTTTGATTCTTTTGTTTGTCGGGACCACAAATTTACCAGAACGTCTCATTTCAAGCATCCGAAGCTCTCGGGCCCATCTTTTCCTAACATTGTGAGCTGCTATCTTTCTTTGTAAATCGTTGGCACTCATGGCACTCATACCTCGCTAGTTAAATTTTCTTACCCAACTTCCGAACCATAGATCCATCTCCAATCCCTGGCACCGAACCCGTAAAACTGATAGGCCCGATACTTTGCATTGAATCCGTCGAAGTCGTTAGCTTGACCGAACTCAAGAGGATCCACATTATTCCAGGTATTCATCGTTTTCATGAGGTCACTGTCGATAATGAAGAAGTTGTTGTCGTCATCCAACCAATCGGAAACAAGCATTTTGTACTTGCCTTCATGGAAGTTCTTGTTGTTGTTCGCCGTATCCACCTTTCCACTGGACTTAATCAGCTCGAAAGCCGCTTCTTCCAAGGCTCTCGGAACCAAAAGGAAGTCAGGGTTTACTTCGAAGACCTGGTCGGTGTTGGTCATAAATTTCTTCATGATCCGCCGAACAGCTTCAACCTGAGTAGGTGAGAACGCTGTGGTTCCCAGATTTCCTTGATTTGATCCACCTTGGTTATCATGAGAAGTGTGCGCCGTGGAACACAACTGAAGTGCGTCAATTGTGGTGTAGCTGGTGTTAAACGCATTATTGAACTGAGCGAAAACGTCAGCGGCAATCCTACGTCTTGCAGCCAGACCTAGATGTTTCGGAAAATCCCGAATAACATTGATCTGGTCAGTACGCATGAATTTACGCTGAATCTTGATACCTTTCGCCATCTCGGTATTCTCAATGGTCATTTTGTAACCCTGAGAAATGTCTTCGTAGCTTAAGTCGCCGTCGAAGTCGCCCATGGTTCCGATATCGCCCTGCTCTAAATACGTCTCAAACAACTTGTCTGACTTCTGAACATCAAACAGCAAATCTCTGTCTGCCGGAACTTCTTTGAAGCCTAATTGAAAGTTCTTAATCGCAATGGGTTCATTTGCATCTTGCCAATTGCCTGTAGTAATCATTTTGATTCCTCCTTGTTAATTACTCAGACACACTAGAATCTCAATCTCTGACATAAGCCGAACAATTGAGAAACATTCGAGTCTTTAGAATTTTTTAGTCAACCGAATAAACGGCGGTGTCACGGATAGCGACATCAGCATAAAACCGAATGCTTCTCGCTCCGTTCAGCCCTGTTAAAGCCGCATGGGAAGTTGGTTCCATCTGTTTCCCACCGTCAGTATTTCTTTCGATAATCGTATCGATAACCATCCCTTTTACAGCACCAGCCGCAGCTTGTGAGCCGAGCTTTGTCCCATCTGAATTTAATCCGATGAGATCATGGAACCGGGGAAGGATCTTGATGAAAGTATCACCGATAGCCGTATCAGTCCCAAACTTCGCTTTTAAAGTGAGATCGTTTGATCCGGCTGCCGTTGCATAGTTGGTCTGACCGATAGAATCACCAGCCACCATGTAGATAAAGCAACCGTCAATGTCAGCTTCGAGTGAAGATACATTGAAGTCAGTACCCGTAGTCGCTTCAGTACAAGTAATGACACTTGTCAGATCGTACTCTATCCTGAAGATTCCGAAGTTGTGCGCCAACTGGATAGGCTTAGTAACCCATGTGGTTCCGTTAAGCAATGATTCTGTCTCAACAGAATAATCCAATCCGGCATTTATCCGGCCAAGAATATCTGGGGTAGCTGAAAAACCGGAAGCCTTAATCAAAAGACCACCATCAGTTCCAGGGGTTGCGCCCACTTTCATAAACGCACCCAATTTGATATCAGCAGCTCCTCCATTAACTGGCAGCCGATAAATCGGGTTAAACGCATTCTTTTTCATAACATTCATTATTCATTTCCTCCTTTGTTTTTCTTGATATCTTTAACCGCACTAACGGCATTTGCAATCGCCACAGCCGGTTTATATAAAACTGTGATAAGTGCCTGGTTAGAAACAAAATCAACCTTGGACACCACATTGACAACACTTCCTCGGATCGTATCGAACACAAGATCAAGGGCCTTATCCACCTGTCCTGGTAGTGTGCTTTGATATACTCCGTCCAATGTTTTCTTTTCACCTATAACATTAATTGTCTTGGATTTTAAATCCATACCTACCTCCTATTTGTCCTTCTATATTCTCTTGCCGGGATCTTACTGGCATCCGGCCATTTACGACTCGGTTTATTATGAAGCCAATTCTTTGACCCACAAAACCAGCAACCGCTTACAGCATCTCTCGATCCTTCTGAGTCCGGGGAACCGAGCCCTTCACCACTCTTAGACCAACTTCTTTTCCGTTGATCGTTCCAAGTTCCGCATTGAATACAAGCTCGCATCGGGGTTTGATATAACCGCCTTCCTCTTCTCGTAGCTGTCGGAGAAGGGTAAATAGTTAATCCAAATGCGGGGAATGTGTTATTCCACCCGAACTTGGGGGCCCCGGTTGCGCTCATGCAAACACCGCCTTACCTTTAGATTTTAATTGTCGATACTCAGTGTGAGACATATGGGATCTGTCTGCGGCCTGTTTCTCCATATCTGTCAAAGGCTTTGATGCCACACCCTTCTTTCCACCAGAACCCGCCGGCCTAAACGCACCACCGATCTTCCTGTTTCGTTCTCCGTTGTTGTGCGCTTTAATGACTTCAGATTTCATGTTTTTACCACGAGCTGCGTCAATCGCCATCTTCAACATCTCGGGGTCTGAATGATGCTTCTTGTCAAACTTGGACAAAAAGGAATCGACTTCTTTCCCGTACTTCTGAGCGTCTTGATATCCAGGGGTCTTCGATAAAGTCTTTAAAGCCTCACCTTTTTGAAAACCTGAAACCTTGTCGTTTACAGCGTCCATGATCTTTTCATACATGATGCCCATCTTCTTCTCGTTTCTCTCAATAGCTGCATAGGGGATCCCGTATTCTGCTTCTAAAGCGATCTTCTCTTCTTCCGTGACCTTCTTTGGTGTTTCTTTCTCAGCCTCTTTCGGCTTTATATGCTCTTTAAAAATGTCTTTTACGTCCGTCAGGAGTTGTTCTTTAAAGGAACCTAAATCCCCCACGCCTCCTTTCTCTTCTCCATCCTCGCCTTCCTCCGTTCCAGATTCCTCTCCATCTTCGCTATGATCTGCTCCTCCATCAGCACCGGACTCTCCGTCTTTCCCAGATTCGCCAGCTTCTTTATTCTCTTCAACTTCCTCATCTTTAGTGACATTTTCATCACCTTCTTTGCCGGATTTGTTGGCATCTTCGACTTCTTCTTCAGTCATTCCACCTTTGTCAAACACAACCATTTGGTTCTCCTTTCGGCCATAAAAAAACCCGATAACCAAATCCCCCTCGAAAGGATTCGACCATCGGGCTTCTTGAGCCTCGTTTATTATGGGCTTCTACTGGTTGTTGACCAGTAAATCTTTCACGCTGGACTCACGAATCGTCTCGTGTGTCTTCTTACAACGCCGGCACATTGTCTGCGCTCCGTATGAAATTCTTAAACTTTTGAATGCAATTCGAACCATTTCGCTTGTTATCTCCCTTGTGACCTGTATTTTCACCATAGGCTTAGTTAATAACTTACCGCAATCACAGCGACTTTCATACCTAAAACTTTCAGGCTTGTTTTCCACGTTCTAGTTCCTTTTGGCGAAACTCTAAGCTGCTCTTCATTCTAGGCAATGCGTCTTCCATGTCATCAAAAGCAATGAGACTTTTAACTAAAAGCTTTTCACCTAACAGGAGTTTCAACTGAAGCTCTGACTTGTTTTCGTAATCGTTAAGATCAAGATCTATATCAGCCAGCTTTATTTTAAGCTGATCGACAAACGGGGCTAAAACCGGATGATCTCTATTCATTAGGACTGTTTCAAATAAATGAATCTTGTTTCCTAGTATCCTGATCTCAGATTGAAGAGTTGCCTGTACTCCTGGTTTTACTTTTTCCTTCACTGTCATTGCGAACCTCCTTGGGTTTCTGGGAATTGTAAATTAGATTCTGCCGTCTTCTGGGCTGTGTTCTTAACCTTTAAATCTCTGTTGGCATCTTGAATATTCTTATCCAATTGCTTCTTTCTCTCCTCTTCCTTTTCAGCTTCAAGAAGTTTCAAGGCTTCCTTCTGAATCTCAATCATCTTCTGCCTGACTTCCTGAAGAGGTGGGAGATACTTCTCTCTGTTCGGGACACGACCGTTTCTTAATGCGTCACTCAAGACTTTCACTCTTCGCTCGTCGTCCTGGGCGAATGTGGGCTCCTGAAGAAGAACGCCATAAAGGTTTAATCCTTTATTCAATTCGGTGTCTGGATTCTGGATGACTGTCACTCCGCTTGTATTTAACTTGATCCCAGCTCGGATATACTTCTTATAAAGAGTCGCAGTCTTCCTCTGCGTCTTCTGAACCATCTGGCCGTTCTCCTCGACTTCTTCCTGTGTCTCTTTAATGAATTGAAGGACAGGAGGACCGAACTGATATAAATGAGAAAGACAGATCGCGCCAACCTCATCAACGCCGTCCCGGATCTCACCTAAAGGAACGTCCATCCTCAAATTAGACTGTTGAATCATTGTCTCGGTCTTATTTCCAGGCGCATTAGGATCTCCTGGTGAAACTCCACCTGACAGAAGAGACGTAGCGGACCCTAAGTACAGATCTAAAGTCTTGATGTTGTTCTGTTCCTCAGCCATTGACTGACCGAGATCGGTAGGTTGAACTTTAAACTGCTCGAAAGTCGATGGATCTTCAAGCCAGAAAATGACTCCTGGCCGCCATCTGTTCTCTTCCGCACTAGGATCAAACAGCTTGTTTTTACTGCGCTTTCCTTTAAACGACGGAACGTTGGCGATCTCGTTGGTCATCATCCGATTGTTATGCTGTCGATCAACTTCATCGTTCATAGTAACGGTTCTTTCCGGTATCCCTCGTCCACGATTTTGGTTAGGACGCTTATTGATTTTAAAAGTTGCGTAATTGTCTCTCCGGTACGGATAGTCCATACATTGAACGAGTTCGTCATGATCGTAATCGTAAGTCACTAGAAGCTTGTCTGTTCCGTCAAATTCGTTCTGGTTCTTATCCTCTTTGTCTTTCTCAGACAATTTATCCAACCGGCCCCAGACAGTCATCTCATGTAAATTGAATTCGTTCCCCGTCGAGTTCTTACTATACCCTTGATGTTCGTAAACACTCTTCATGTATCCAGTAGTCTCAGCCTTTCCTCGTTTCTTAATCAGGCTCTTAACAGCATCCTTATAGAAGACTTTATCGTCTGACTTCTTCTTAAGGGTCTGTTTGTTCATTTGATAGATCTTCCCGTATCCACGGCAGAGATCGTGCTTAATTGAAGGAGCCCAGGCAGGGAAGGACACGAAATTGGCCAGTTCTACAACGTCACCTTTATTTCCGACATATTTACGCTTTTCAAATGTGATAGGGATTTCGACGGGGTTCTCTTCTGATGCGTTCTTACGCACAAAAGCTTTGAGTTTCTCATATTCCTTCGGGGTTTTTCCGGTATCTTCCGGGGTGGGAAATTCGTTTATAAAATCTTGCTCGTTGATAATAAGGAGGATATCGTTAGACTTCTCGAAGTCTTCAGCCCAGGTAACTTGGATATGGGCCAATCCGTCCCTATTCGTGGGATACATAACGTCCTCAATTACACTAGCGATATTCCATTCATTCCTAGCCTTCCAGTTCATGAGTTCGTCTATATCGGCAACATGATCCATGAGCTTATCGTTTCCAGGCTCAACGGTTGTGTACCAAATATTTGCTGCGTTCAAAATAGATCTTTTCTCAACTGCACCGTAAACGTCCATATACGTCTCAGTTATAGGAACGTGCGTATTAGGAGAGTCTTCGTAGGGTCCATTGGCTTGAGCCGGGATACCTTCACACAGGTCGTTCCATTCTTCAAGCTTTCTATGGAGTTCCCCGCTGTCTTGATTAAATTCGTCGATCCGCTTTCTAAGCCAGCGTTTAATTCTTTTCTCTTGTTCTTTTGTAAGAACCCTTAACTCGCCGAGACGTTTCCGAGCATCTTCCTTAAGACTTTCTGGTAACTCTGAAATCTCTGCTTTACCGGCTATCTCAACTTGTTCATCTGGCATTATATTAACCTCCGGCCTGTAAAATTTATCCCTTCAGGCTTTTTAAAGATTTGTCCGCTTTGTTTCCGCCTATGTTATCCACCTTAGAGGGACGAAGTTCAATTTCCCAATATTTAGGCTTACCGTCTTGTGTTGTAAAATATGACTCACGAATTCCTTTCACTTCACCAGATATGGTTATTGAAATCTTATCACCGATAGATACTTCGCCAGCCTGTTCCTTGTTTACCTTAATAGATGTTGCTGGCTCCTGTATTTGTACTGAATCAACTGCGTTGCTTTTCTTTGGCATAATCGCCTCCTTGATTAAAATTCGTCCTCATCATCTTCTATCGGTTCTACTTCTTGTTTCCTGGTCATTTCCTTCAACGATCTGTCAGCCTGATTGCCAGATACCACTTCAGCCTCAGCAAATTCAACCACAACTGAGCCAACTTCTCTACTGGTAATTTTCCCTTCACCTTTAATTTTTATGACTTGTTTATCATCTGCCTTGTTGATGTTGGGGAACTCGTCAGTGTCTAACTTTATTTCCATCAGTTAAGAACACCGGGCTTTATGATTCCATCCCTTTGCATGGCTCTAGACCTCAACTTGCCTACTTTATTCAAGGCAAGCATCTTCATTTCATCAAATGATCCTCTCAGCAAAGCCGTTCCACTAAGCCTGTTGTCTGCAAATGCTTTAAGCGGAAACGAAATCACCATTACCTCGGGCGCGATCTCACTATCAAAGCTCACCAAAACCATTTGTTTCGCTTCATTATGTTTGTCTTCTTCCATTAGACTGTCTCCTTGTTATAGAATTCCGCATCGTAGTAATCACCAGTGTCTCTCTTCCTAGCCGACACGTGCAGGCATGGGCCAGTAGCATTACCTGTTTTGCCAGACTGCCCAATAACATCACCCTCTTTAATTTTCTCGCCTTCCTCGAATATAGCTGCCGATAAGTGTCCGTACCAAATATAGAACGGAACCCCTTGAATGTCCGCTTGCTGCCAAACTCTTAGACCGTAACCTTTTAAGAAGTTGTTCTCATTCTCCCATCCAGATCGAAATACGACTCCATCACACATCGCCCTAACCAACGTCCCAAGAGGAACAGCGAAGTCGATCCCCTTATGTAATTTCTCTTTACCCGTAACAGGATGAATCCTAAGGCCGAAAGGACTTGTTATCGGATACCTTTCGTCTACCGGCCTTAAAAGCTTCAGCTTGCCTCTTTCGAAATTTGATTTACACATATACTTTTCCCTTCTTATTTCTCTTAACTTTTTAAAAATATTACACCCCACCTAATTTTCCTTACCTTTCCACACCATGTCAATGTTTACCCTCCCACCATAAATATGCTCATTTCCAGATGGTCTATTGTTATAATTTTCCCCGACGAAGATACGTTCCTTGCGCCTATGCTTATCTCATCATTAACCGCCAAATCTAAAATAGTGTTGCTTGCAACCGGTATCTCCCTTAAAATATTCTTAAAAGTAACGTGCGTTTCACCTTTTCCTGTTACGCTCCCATTTTTAAATATCTGAAATTCCACATGCTGATCACCACCGGACACACTGTCAATCATAGGAATTAAACTGTAATCTATTTTATAAGCCCCTACGGTATTAATCTTAAGAAAATGATCACCAGGGAAAGAAACATCATTGAGTGGTCCTGCTGCTATATTGGTTGTTTCTGCATCAAGTTCTTCCCAATCATTTACAGTAGTAAGAGTAACATCAAAAGTTCCGACGGCTTGGTCCATGTTTCCATATAAAAGCCCTGTTCCATCCCCTACCCAATAAGTGTCTGCGCCTGAGTTAACTTTAAGATAAGTAGTAGGAGAGCCTACCGTAATCGTTGAAGCAGTAAGATCCTTTACCGTTCCACTGGAAACATTAAAAACTTCTGTCGAATCGCCTGAGACGTTTTGGATATAATGGGTTGAGCCGGCTGGGAGTGTTCCAGAAGAATGAACGAAATCAAAATAACCACTATCTTGATTATAAAGGTAGTTGAACCCGGAAGAACTACACAGAGGGTTAATGAAAAAAAGTAGAGATAGGAAAAGTCTTAGCTTCCTCAAATGGATATAACCTGTGTCTTAACACCCGAGGATTTACCGAATGACACGGAAACGGCATATACTGACCCGTGGACCATAACCAACCAAAGCGTCAAAGAGGGCTCAAGGTTGAGATCCCTGAAGGCATATACAAGCCACACCCAGCCAGCCAAAGAGCAAATCCTCTCCGCAGTTAAAAACTTGAGATACTTCCGGTCAATCCCCACATCTCGACTGTATTTGTAAAGCGAGCGTCCCACAATCAAAGCATTTAATAGCACAATCAAAACAACGGACAACTGAGCCAATGGGAAAAGATCTTTCAAGTAAACAAGCGACCCTGTCGGTAATACAATTGACCAAAATTCCCATGTTTTAAACGATCTTCGTAATATGTTCATTTGATCCTCCTACCGATAAACGAGCGAAATATAGTCGTCAGCTACCGACTGCTCCGGCGAATGTTTCTGGAAGCTAAAGAAGCCCGTAGCGTCATAAGTGATTTTTCTGACAATCCAGGCCGCATCTGAGGTCTTCATCCCTCTTGATCCAATAGCGATATAGGTCGGGCGATTATTCGAATCCTTCGCCAGAATCCTTTTCTGGGGCAGCCCTTTCCCCCAATATAGCCTTGTTTGAACAACGTCAGCCTCGTTCATCGACGGATAACATGATAGAGAGCTTCAACCGTAAAGATCGCAGTAGTTCCAGTACCGGGTTTCGTAAGCTCCAAGACAATATCACCAACAGCCGGGGCCACGTCGGTTCCTGATGTGGACGGTAATATAGTGTCGTTCTGATAAACAGAAGATGCCGAAGTTGTGTCGTTGGATAAAATATCTGGCGTGGATCCGTCTGCCGGGATAGCCTTCAATCCGATCCAAGAGGGTTGAAAATCAACGACTTCACCGAGACTTGTGTTCGATACGTTGTGAAGGCTCGAAAGACCATAAACCCATGTGACATTGCCGTTGCTTGCGCTTAAGGCAGTTACAACTCCAATCCTGACCGTTGCTGTACTGGCTGCGGCCTTGTCAACTGACACTCGGATAAAGTTGATCTGAACTTCCCCTGTTTCACCATGGGGCCAATTCGTTGTGTCGCTTACGTCAATCAGGACCGCACTGGTGCTGACTACGACCGTGGTGAGCGTCTGCGTATATTTAATGAATCCATTCCGATCCGGGTTCTTCTCGAAGTCCCAGGCCATTGAAAGGCTTGGAATCCCTAGAAATATTGCCATCGAAAAAACTAATTTTTTAAACATTTGTGTCCTCCTTAACTATTTCATGAATCTTTCGTATTTCTTTAATAATAAAATCATACTGATCTAATTCTGCCATCACTTCTTTTCCATCAACAGTCAAATAAACATAAGCGTCATTTTTACTTATAGATGTTATTTTAGATACATCAACCCAAACGAATGAATCTTTAGTGTACGGTAATTCCAACTCAAGCATCATAATGTTCCCCAAAAATTAACAATTCCAGGTATCCTAAGAATGTTCTTGGTCCGAGAGGCGGTACATCACCCAACATGAAATCGCCTTACTGCATTTAAAATCTTCCCATACTCATCTACAGGTGCCTCTATTTGATGTCCATCAACTTGCAGAATCATGTAGTTTTCATGTTTCACTATCATTGTTAATTTTGAGATATCGATAAACAAAACAACTCTTTCAGCATTCGTAGTAAGATGAGATATCTCAAGCATCATAGTTGTACTCGCCCTCACCGGCTTCTATCCTTGACGTACACCTTTCAGGAATAACAGCGAAGATATTAAAATACTCAACTATCGCTATCCGGCCACTCTTTTCGTCCCACATCTTTTCAAAGCCACTGAACTGCTCAAATAGGACTCTGTCACCATCTTTAAGCCCATACTTCATCGGCACGTCAAGCCCCAATTTCATTACTGTCCCAGTGTACTGTTGGCCTCTGTGTGAATCTGGGAGGATTAACTTACCGCCCAAAAGATTCCTATTCTTCAGTTCCCACTTAACATAGACCTTTGTACCTATAGGCCTAGCCCTTTCGATGTCTATCGGGGCGTAATCTGGGAGTCTTGCGCTGTCAATCATCTTAAAACCTCTTCTTGATCTTCAAACAAACCTTGATCTCTTCTGCGTCTTTGAATACATCTCCCCTAAGATGGACCCTGATTTGACCAAGGACAAACTTCATGTAGTTGACTATCTGTTGATCCGTCAGCTTCCTCTGAGGCCTTCCGATAACCATGGGCCTGAGTTCTATTTCAGAATTTGCCTTGGGTGGATCAGGCATTGGTTTATTAATGACAGGTGGCTCCGTAGCACCACCAACAAAGTCCTTGGGTGATTCACCGTGATAAGTTGGTAACTCCCCAATATCCTTAATATTGATATCGTTCATGTCAATTTGATTTTTCTTAACTCTCTTCTTTCGTTTACTCTTGGCTCGTCTGGCCATTTGATACCTCCATTAATTTCTTTCGTTTAACATCCTAATTCCCCAAATCTTGATTAAATCCTCTAAAACCGAAGGCTGTCTCGTGTCTATCTCAGCCGTCACCTCTGCATCTTTGTAAGTCAACTTCCCCGTCTTCCTCATGTTAAACTCGATTCCTTCAGCCGTCTTAATCACTGTACCGGTCTTCTGGGAACAACCCATGGCTAAAATCATCAAGAGCCCCAAGACAACAATGAATAAAAACATCGTAACGTCAGGCCTAAGCCGCATGGCCTATCCCTCTTCGTTTTCGATATCTGCCTGTCACAGACTCAACCATAATCGCACTCTGGGGCCTCTTTCTATCCGCATACGTCTCATCCAAAGTCAGATGCTTTAAAGCGTACATTCCAATTCCATAGGAGATGACACAGTCGTCATTGAACCCTTTTTGGGCTTCGAATCTGTTGGTTTTTTCATTCAGTACGAACACAATGAGTTCGTCTATTGTTTGCAGATCGTTTATGAATCCTGTGTCATCATCAATGGAATTCCTGACCGCCGTTATAAGCATGGCTCTGGTCTTCTCGTTTGTGGGCCAGCCGTCTTTATTGGTTGATTCTTGGGGCCAGAGATCTTTAGTGTTAACGAGGTGGGGGTACTCCTCACTCTTAATGGCTTCAATTGTGGCCCATCCGTGGTTGTTTAATTCGGGTAGGAGCTGAGCGTTGTTGTAATAATATCCTAAGGTCACGTTTAATCGTCCGAAGTCGCCCGGGTCCAGATGACCTCTCCATACTGCGACCTGTTCCCAACTATGTCGATCGAGTACGTGGGAAACTGAGTAATCTCCACCTGGAACACCCTCACCGACGTCACTGACTATCAAATACTCTCTATCTTGGCGTGGTGTTTTCCATATCTTGAGTTTCCCATGCTCACTGTATTTCAATTTAATCTTCTGGCCGTCATCAAACAGCTCACCGACATACATGGGCGGTTTACAGAGTCCTCTCTTCATGTCCAATTTGTCCTGATCAAATGCCGGTCTACCACTCATTATGAACGCTTCTCGTGCGTTTGAAGGGTGTTCTTGAACCATCAGAGCCTTATCAGGCATCTCAGCTTTCTTTCGCTCATACCAATAGCAAGCTTCGTCACTAAGCCCAATCTTCTTCTGAAGGGCTCCCAGGTCGCCGCCAGCCTTGTAATGAATGTCCGCGGGTATTTCCTTGCGGTTCGTGGGATCCTCGTACCAGGCGAAGAAGTGGGGCTTCCAGGGGCTATCTATATCAGGGTTCACAGCTTCTTGCCACATCTGGTAAAAGACTTCCCCAACTCCGTTGGCTGTGGTTTCTAGGACTCGGTAGGCGTTGGGGATACAGGCTTCGAGGACGGCGGTTAAAACTTCTTGATTTTGGAAGTGGGCGGCCTCGGATATGTGTAGGTGGGTCACATCCGCCCCTCTTCCGAATGCCTTGGCTCCGGCAGTTCCAATCCAAAATGAACTGTTTGTTTCTGGAAATTTGAGTTGCTTTTGAGAATCCTCGTCTAACTCGACCTCTACCTTGTGTCCTTCCGTATCATCCATGTTATTTAGAAAATACTTGATCCGATCGAAGTGACGCTTGGTGGAATCAAGGTCTTGTGAAATTATAACAGCCCGAGTATTTTCGGATGTGAGACACGAATGAAGCCAAACTGCTTCAATGAGAGTCGAAAACCCCTGCTTGCGGGCTTTAAGAATTAGATCGTAGTGGGTTTGATTTTTATAATACTTCTCTTGTGCGTAGTTAAAGAGTAGCGGAATCCTTTTGCGTTCCTTATCGATAATCCAAAAGAATGTCTCGATGAAATAACGGGGATCAGACAATTTCTGGATAGGGTCTGTCATACGGTCAAGCCACGGGCCTTTCTGTTCTTTTTAATGGCCTCAGTTAGACTAACTGAACCGGAGTGTTTAACATTCTCTGTAAAGTCGGCTTGGGATTTGCCAAGGAGTTCTGAAGCTTTAAGGCGATCTCTCATCTCACCCTTGGAGTCGTTCATTACTTCTGTCCAGAAGCTCTGGCGTTGTTCTCGGGAGGCAATATTGGAAGTGTCTTTTCTTTGAATACGTCTCTCTAATGCGTCTTGAATCTTAGCCTTTTTTAGCATACGGGTTGCAGTAACAGCTAAGGCCCCGTCTGTCCCCTTATGTCCAGCCTTACGCAAGGCTTCAGTCGCATTGCCTTCGTAATACTGAACAAATTTTAACTCTGATGGTTTAAGG
>SDBT01005778.1_pt1 | contig 20698 bp, 24 predicted proteins | sample 2277101 | NCBI WGS metagenome assembly SDBT01 (sample SAMN10404973, study PRJNA504765) | marine sediment metagenome | isolation source: marine sediment core GS10_PC15, 103 cmbsf | place: Arctic Ocean: Southern Knipovich Ridge | collected 2010 | reverse complement strand
ACCTCCAGAAATTGATATTACTACGCTAATTGGAGAAGAAGAACCTAAGGAGGAGGAAGAACCGCTAGAATTAGCTAAAGTGATGCATGAAATTTCTGCTGAGAAGCCTCTTACAAAAGAACAGCAAGACATTGTTATGTCAATCAATAAATGTCTTGGTATCTAAATTTAGCGAGATCGCAGCTCCCCTCTACTTTTTTAGAAAAGTAGAAGCGGGCTTTGCCCGCGCACAGCTCCGCTTACCGAAGCGGACCACGGGGAGGGGTGTCCTTCGGACACCCTCTCTTTTGATCTACTTTTGTTAAAAGTAGTAGGCTGCTTCAAAATGGACCGCGCATGCGCGGTCCGCTCTGGGTTTGCCTCGCCAAGTTCGCTAAGCAGCCCGCAGCCCGCAGCCCTTGTGCTGGCTACGTATTGAATAATATGTCATTCAAAATTTCTTTTATTTTTAATTGTTAAAAATAAAATTCATCTTTTAGTTTGTACTATAACCCAGCCATCGCCTGTACTTTGCGGTTCTTGTTCGTTCATAAATGGACAACTCTCCTCAAGTCCTTTAATCGAAATTATTGATAGGGGTACTATTGCTATCGGGGAGTCATCAGCTTCTCTAACCGTAGAAATATATTGCCGGATTAAATCATACAAATCACTGGTTCGGGAACGGTTCAGCAAGGTCAGCGGTAGTTCCTTGCAGTAATCTTGCAGCTCTTTATGTATATTATAAATGATATCAAAATAATCGATATAATCGGCATAGTGAGCCTGTTTAGACGAAGAAGGCTTATATTCTATCGTATAGTTTCCGTCATCATCATAATATACTTGTGCATTGGGATCTTGCAGAGCCTCTTGTAATTTTTCATCATAATTATTAGACTGTATTGTGCAATACTTTTTCGAACGTCGTGTCATACTCAAGGTGATATATATTTACTTGAATTATGATAAATAAAATTGCAAAAAATTGTGAAATTAATATTCTTATACCAAGAAACGTTATTATTAATACACGCTATATGAAATATATCATATAATTTCCTTAAATATATTTCATATGCAGTGTACCAAATTTCAAAAGCCTTTTCCCTTGGCAGGTGTAAAACCTCCGTACTACCACACTCTGTACCTCTATGTAATGTAACATAACTCATTACATAAATCAATGAATATTCTATAAATATGTTTAATTTCCGCTCGGTGGACTACTTTTTCATAAATAGTTAATCTACCAGCTGACATGTTTCACCTGTACAAGTTTGTTCGCTGTCAAGTTGTGCAAATTCTCCTTGTAATTCCACATCTAATTCGCGATCATCATAGGTATCATCACCAGTATCATCAGAATCAGATCTTGGACGCGTTGTTTTCTGTGTCCTCGGAGGGTTTTCGGGCATCAAAGTTTGCATCATTCCCATCAATCCTCCAAGTGAAGTTTGTTGTGGCGGGTGTGGTGACTGTTGAGGCGGCGGTTGTTGTTGAAATTCTTCCCTCTGTCGGGGGGGTGCGCGGCGACGAAGTTGCGTTTGCCGCGGGACCTGCCGGGGGACCTGCTGCGGGACTTGCTGCGGGACTTGCTGCGATTGAGACGATGGTTGTGGTCGTTCTTGGGGATATTGCGGTGTTTGTTGTATTTGCATAATCATTGTACCTAGTCGTTGTAAATTTTCTCGTAATTCATCAATAGCATTAGTTAATTCCTTGTTATCCCGCTTTAATGTGTTTACTTCCTCCTGGAGGAGACTTGTTTTACGATGAAAATAAAATGCCACTCCTCCAATGAGAACTAATTCCCCTCCAATATGTGCCAAAGTTATATTATCCATGTTGTTAATTAAATATTGATGTTTTAAGTCACTTTAATAACTACTATTTTAATAATTTACGGGACAAAGCCATCTACCTTTTGAAGCAACCAACTACTTTTAACAAAAGTAGATCAAAAGAGAGGGTGCCCGTCTGGCACCCCTCCCGTGCTCCGCTTCGGTAAGCGGGTTGTGCGCGGACAAAGTCCGCTTCTACTTTTCCTAAAAAATAGTCCACTGAATAGAAATCAGTTACTTCCACAGCTACCACAAATTTTGTCATTAAAATATTGGGCTTTGATCTCTTCAAATGGTGGGGAAATTTTTCCCAGTTGTTTATTGACAAGATCGTGCAAGAGATAACTCCACAAAAATAGGTTATGACTATTTTTAAGATAGTCTTCTGTTAATGGAATTTTATTTAAATTTCGCTGGAAATGCCCTTTGCATCTTTCACATGGAATTATACCATTCAATGAATAAATAAATTGTTTAAACGCCTGTTTTACCACTGGTCGATATGAGGCAGCAAAACTATGTATGGCCCTCCAAAAACATGGTCCCCAAAAGTTATTTTCGTGAACATGTGAGAAATAATAATTTTCAGCCAAAGGATAAGCTGGAGACGGTTTTTTGGAAAGTTTCTTGTTTATTAAATCATGAACGAAATATGTCCACATAAATAGTGCTTTTCCATTTGTGAGAGAGTGGTCAGTTAACGGTAAAATATTATATTCCTTGATTAAATTTTGTCTGCAATATTGACACGGCAATAAATCTGGCAAGGAATAAATAAATTGTTTAAACGAAACTTGATACTCTGGTTTATAGCCAGCTGCTGCTGTATGTATCATGCACCATGTACTTGGACCCCAAAAGTTTTTAAGCATGTCTATTAATAAAGGGATATATATTTTTAAAGTTAAATTATCAATTTTTAAGTACAAAGAAATAAATGTTTGGACTTAAAAAGACAGAGCATATTATGGTATTTCTATGGGGAAACCAGAAAGATGTAAAACTCATAATGATAGAAAAACTCATAATGATAGAAAACCTCAATATTTAAAATAGCCTCAACACATTACGTATATACCGTACCAATTTAATCTTCACTATCAGACTCATTATCGACAGCCTGCTCGTCATACCGCCAACCCCTTTTTTCACATATTTCAATCTCAAAAGGTGATAGTTTAATTATCTCATCATTATTTAGTTTACCAATAGCAGTATAATTTTTATTATTTTTGAGGAATATTATATCAGTCTCTTCGTGTAAAAATCCCTTTGAGCGTTTTTTGAGTACTGTTTCTTCTTGGGGAACAGCAGTGTTTAACCATTCAATTATAGCTAATTGAGTTTTTGTCATACCCTTTTGTGTTATATTTGTGGTTTTGGTTCGTGAAATTACCGTTCCTATAGTTGAGGAGGCACTATTTTGATGACGCCCACAATAACCATTGTCTATAGCTTTGCTCGGACATTGCTGCCCCTTGTTTTTACCTCTGGACATTACATGCATACATGTTAGAGACTGTTTATCAGTTGAATTTAGGTCAACTGATTCAACAAATTCATATAGGTCATTATAATCAATATTAAAGTGATCTGCGATTTTATTTAAGAATCCTTGAAATAGTATATTAAGGCGACATTTAATAGAATTTTGTAAATCCATCTTGACTTTAGAATGGATCAAATCTTTAAAACCATTTTTCAATCGGAATGATCTACTTTTAAAAGTTATTTATAAGGGTGGAACATATTGAGAATTGTAGCGTTGGTCAGCCCATTGCCGATACTCTATACATCCAAATTTAAAATCTTCCTCATGAATACGAGCCTTGTAGTAAAAAACACATTCGGATAAATTATTAGATTGGTTTCGGTTATCAATAACCACAGCAGTATAGTCTTCAGTTAATTGATCCATAATATCGCAAAAATCAGAGTAGCTCCCAATAATACCAGCATAATTTTCAAAAATGGCCTTACGATTCCTTTCAATGGGTTCACGAAAGATAAATGTATAATCAATACATTGACGGATCACTGGACGAATATCCATACCGTATTGCAAAGCAAGAATAAACATCATATCCCATTGACGACCATTCTTGTAAAATTTTTGAAATAAGGGACGATGAAAAAATTTAGGATCGTCAGAACAGTCATCAATAACAATAAGTCCCTTTGAATTATCAGGATTATTTCTCATTGCCAATTTTTGACGCTTTGCAAAATCCTCCATCTCCTTTTCGCTATATTCAGGATGTATATATACATCCGGAAAGATTTGTGCATAAAATTGGTTGTTTTCTTCGGTGCCAGAAAATATCTTGGCGACAGGGAATACGTGTCTAAATGCTTTGACAATATCACGAATTAGAACCGACTTTCCAGTTGCTGGTTTTCCAATAATAACAATTTTTGATACAGATTGTATTTTATTGAGTGGAAATTCGTGGATTTCAACCTCATTTTTTCTATGCTTGTTTTTGTCGGGCATTATTAATTCAATCGAAATTTTTTAAACTAACTGTAATTATCTTTGCAATAATTAATGGATAACCAAAATAAACTATTGATTGGTTTAGCAGTGATCGTGATTTTATTCATCGCCTATTGTTGGTGGTGCAAAAAGGATCAAAAGTCAAACGACAAGAAAAAGAAGAAGCGTGAAAATTTTACTTATGATCAACTGGCGTTAAACGCTAAAAATTATACATTTATTCCCAGCCGTAATTGCCAAGGATGCTTACCATCAAGCCGTCCTGATTTCGCATCAATGACTTGCGAATCCGCCGGTATTGCAGAACCTCTTCAAGGCATGAGCAAAAAGCAGATCCAAGACGAGATTGACTTGCATTACCGCAAGCCAATGGAGATTGTTGACACAAAAGACTTGCTACCGGAGACCGACATCTCTGGGTTGTCCTTTGGTACAGATCCCAGTGAAGACTATGCTAACAAGTTTGTGTGGCATCGCACCACTCACGCTCGCCTCAAGCGCCGCAATTGGGAAACCGGCGCGGCAATGATTCGCGGTGATCTCATCATTGATCCTGGCAAGCAGAGTTGGTTCCAGCACGATAATGATTATCGTGATTTGACCCCTGGATTCATACCAAAACAGTACTGCGGAGAAATCGACGTCGAGGATCTCACTTATAACATGGCGAAGGTTCACTAAAATCCTCGACCAAAATATTTAGTCGGTGACCGTATGGGAATATCGGTCGCCCAAATTTCTATTAAAATTATGTTAAATCTTCTACATTTAAATCGATCAAAATTGATTTAAACGAAACAATCTTCTATTTTAAATAGAATGCCTCGCAAATGTGTACACCCAAGTTGTGATAAATCGCCTATATATAACTACCCCAACAATTCTTCGCGTGTGTATTGCCGAATACATTCCAAAGAGGGTATGTGTGTTGTTGGACAACAGTATTGTCAAGAACCAGGTTGTAAAAAGTATGCTCTGTATAATTATCAAGGCGAGACTAAAAAGCTATATTGTCAATCACATGCAAAACCGGGTATGATTAATGTGAAAAGACATATTTGTGTTTATAAAGGTTGTTCAACACAACCTTATTATAACTATCCAGGCGAAACCGTTGGTAGGTATTGTACTAAACATACTTTGACTGATATGGTAAATGTGTATGCTAAAACATGTAAAAAATGTACAAAAATACCAAGTTTTAACCATCCAGGTGAAAAATATGGTGAATATTGTAAAGAACATTCTCTGGATGGAATGGTAAATATTCGTTCTACACATTGTGCAGAATGTACACAACAAGCTAGTTTTGCAAGTCCCGGATCTTTTACTCCAACACACTGTGTCAAGCATAAACAGAATGACATGTTAAATTTACGTAAAAAGACCTGCAAGTATAGCGGGTGTAAAAAAACAGCACTGTATGGAATAACTACAACACAATATTGTGCGGAACACAAAGATGCTGATATGTTAGATCTACAAAACCCCAACTGCATAATACCTAGCTGTACGACTAAGGCAAGTTATGGATTCACAAAACCAACACATTGCAGTTATCACAAGTCTGAAGATATGAAATCATTAATTGGATATAAATGTAAACAAGTAGACTGTAATAAACGAGCATCGTTTAATTATTCTGGATTAAAACCACTTTATTGTGGAACACATAAAGAAACTGGTATGAAAAATGTAACTGTAAAATATTGTATTAAAAAGAATTGTAAAATAACTGCAACATTCGGCTATCCAGGTAATTTTTCACAATTTTGTGCGGGTCATCACCTAGTAGGAACACTTTTCAGCCCCTCAAAACGTTGTATCATTAAAAACTGTAATGAACTAGCTTTATTTGGGAAGAAGAATCATGTATATTGCGAGCAACATCGCCAAGATGGAGATATCAACTTTGTTGAGAGAATCTGTAAAAAATGTAACCTCCTTGCTATTGTTGACGAGAATGAAATATGTAAATATTGTAATCCCAAACGATGGGGAGTGATTAGACTTGCAAAACAAAAAGAGGTTGAAGCACTATTCAAAAAAGAACAACTTGAATACAGTTCGACAGACAAAACCATTGAAAATCGCATATGTGGAGATGAACGTCCCGATTTTGTATTTGAAGGAGCAAGTCATTTTGTTATAGTTGAAGTAGATGAAGATCAACATAAATCGCGTGCCTGCGAATGTGAACAGACACGCATGGTAAATGTTTCGCAGAGTTTGGGGATGCCGACTATATTTTTGCGCTATAACCCTGATAGATATACTGTTAATGGTAAGTGTCAAGATACTACACGAGCTAGCAGACACAAAACCCTAATAAACTGGCTAACTAAACTATTGATACTAGAACCCGCAGAATTAGAAGAGCACGGCTTTCTGAGTGTGTTGCATTTATATTTTGATAATTTTAACCCCCGCAAAGTCATATGGGAGACTATGCTTGAATTTGGGGAATAATATACCTGTCGATTTTTAAATCATATGTGATTTAAAATCGCAATGGAGTAAAGAAAAAAGGAGTTGAAAATCTCAATTTAGCATATATATATATATATATTGAGAAGCTAATTTTGGGAGCATTTTCAAATTCTATTGCCCAATCAAACTCTCTTTTTAGACATTGGTAAAAATTCTGCAAATATCCTCATGGATCCATAGAAATTTCATTTCCTCAGTCTTGTTCACTGAGAAAAGAGTTTTCTTCTTGTTGAATGCGTGAATAAATTGCAATTCCTATATATGTATTAATAGTGTGTTGTTTCCAGTGGTTTGCATAGGGTTCATAAGTTAGACAGTCTAATTTTGGGTCAATACATGCTAGATTTCTTCCTGATACGATTATAACAAGGTTGCCGAGATATTCCTTGAGATATTCTTCCCAGCATGATCCAGGATATCCATAGACAAACATAATTGTGCTACTTTTTGGTACTAAATAGGTATCTTGTTCATTTTTTACGAATATTCTGTCATTTGTTGATAGATATTTTAATAGTCCACCACAATATTCTAAATGATCATATCTGTCTTCATGATCACATCCCGGACAACGGTGGGAGTTTACTTCTACACCAATCACAGGAATTGCTGTATATTCGGTTAAAAGACGTTCGAATATACCGTTACCAGCCCCAATGCTATAAATAGACTCACACTGGGAGTCCTTAACCGCCTTATATATTAATTTATACATGTCAATTCTCGGCTGAACATAGTATAAATTAGGACCACTCGCAATCTTTACATTGGTAATCTCTCCATAAGAATTACATAAAGCTAATGCCTTACCATATTTATTACTGGATAGTAATTTCTCTAATCTATTGCAAAATCTCATGTATTCTCGATTTTCGGTACGAGTATACTGTTTCATTGTTTTGTACACTCTATCATAGCTCTCATCCGTGTTGTCCAACAACACACATTTCACGACAGGATCGTATACCGTTTGTTTGAGCTTCACTTCTTTACACTCTTCATCTATTGAAGGAATTTGCATTGTTATCTTGTTGGTCATTATTAATGAATACAAGACGTTATTCAATTTTTATCTTAAATCGCTGGTTTCTGTAGCCAACTGTACAGCATTGTACTGTGCACTAAATACTCATTTATTGCGGTGGTATATAGAGGTTCAATATCCTTTAGACATTCCAATTTCAAATTATTGGCTTCTATAGCGATTTGAGCCAACTGTGAAGCACTATACTGTGTTGCATAATCATAATTAAGATAAAGACGAAAAGCTGTGTGATTTATTCTACCAACTTTAGTGGGAATCATACCATTGGTATACTCATTTATAAAATCATTACAAGTAGGGAAAATTAGTTGAAAATCAATAATTGTAAGAATATGTCTCACCGCTTCTTGTAACTGACTGATAGTAAATTTCTTTGCGGATATCCAAACCAAATCACCCTCGCTAGAAGGGACCAATTCAAATAACTGTGATGCAATAAACATTGCAGCACCTGCATATTTTTGCATGTCAAATCGTTTAATCTTCTCTTGTTCCAATACAATATCGAATAATTCTAAAGCGTAAAACAGAGTTCTTTTTAGAGTTCTAAAACGATCATGAACATTCCATAACCATTCAAACATTTTTGATCGGTCTATTGATGATAATTCTTTTTGTTTAACGAATTGTCGTTGATCCTTACGCATAAGATCACCACAACTTTTTACTTCCACCGGCAATGCAGGGATTTGTATCTCAATCTTATCGCGAACTGAATCAAAATATGGCAATCGCAATACCTCTAATGCAGAAGCGCGTCTATTTGGCCAAGTTACGATTTTATCAATAACATCAAACTCTTGTTGATCAAAACGTATGGGCTGTTTACCAAGAGTAGAGATATCTAACGTACGTTTCCATTGAGGAAAGACTACTTTTTGGGTCTCTTGCGTTTTTGGATCTGGATCTGATTCTACTGACTCTAATAATTTTGAAACACCAGGCCACTCACTATCGGTTGGCGTTCCTAATAATTTAAAAATCTCGTATAAATTATCCAGCTTTGAATACTGAGTAAAAATATAGTGTCCTACAACGGCCCCCAATAAGGTCACCCCTAATGCCCATACATCCGCACTCTCATCATAATTATAATCATCTAATAAAAGTTCTGGAGCTCGCCACCATAATGTACCCACAAAAGGATCATTAGTTCCACGGCGAGCATAGGGGATCGATGTTCCAAAATCAGCTAATTTTGCAATATTATCATTAAAGATTAAAATATTGTCAGGCTTTATATCTAAATGCCATACATGCTTGCTATGACAATACGCCATACCGCGAAATAATTGGTAAAAAATCCACTTTCGAGTCTCTAGCTCAGCTTTTTGGTCTCCAAACATTTTTAGTGCACCCATATCACCTAACATTTTAATAGTTCCTCTTGCAAGAGGTAATGCAAATTGAGGAGGCTTTAATTGTACAGCTTTTATATTGATGATATTGGGGTGATCGAGATAATGTAATATAGCTATTTCACGAGTTGTGAATGAATCTAATTGTTCTTTTATTATCTTTTTGATAACAAAATCTTTATCAGTCTTGTATACTTCCCCATAACTCCCCTCAGCTATAATGTCTACTAATTTTCCAGTAATTGTGAGAATATCAGGTACAACAAAGGGTCCTGGCATTGGAACTATAAATTGACGCCTATTTATTTGAGAAATAGAATATATGTAAATATTTTGCAGTGTATCTCGAAGGAGGTCCTTATCACGCAATTTATGTGATAATACACTGTCAGGATTCTCTAGGAGTTCTTTAAGTGTCTTTGCAAATAGGAATCGCGCCAATAAAGCCTCTGGGATGTTTTCAGTGATTGGTTCACGATTTTGGATGTATTTCTCAAAAACCTTTTTAAATTTAATATTAGTAATCAAATTTTCAGAAATAATTTGATATAAATCATCACTAAACATTACTAATATGAAAGATATTATAAATTATCATTCAGTATGATAGTTATTCAACGTCTTATAATCATGTAAATCATGAATAGAGCAATAACTACAAAAGCAATATACATCCATATTTCTTCATGTTTAAAGTCATGTACATTTTATAACAATGAATTATACTGAAGAGTTTAACAAACTCCCACAGGATATAAAAGAACAAGTTTGCAAGGCCACTGTTAATAAATTGAAACTTATTGAGCAGAATAAAAGATTAATTTCAGAGAAACGATATATATGTGGAGGATGTGGGAAGCTTGGAGATCCTGGGGAATATGGTCATACTACAGATAGTTGTTCAGGTGAAATATATTTCACTTGTACCTACGGTCGTGCAGTCCCTGCCTATACTCACCCCACAATATTGTTGTTTCCCATTAAAAAAACTTGTGATAAGTTTCCTTATCAAAAATGTCCAGTGTGTCAAGAAGAAATATTACGATCCGATTTGACGAATCACATACAAACTCATGTTGAATAAACTACTTTTAACAGCAGCCGTAGGCTGCACGCGAGCGAAGCTCGCTAAGTAGATCAAAAGAGATGGTGTCCTACGGACACCATCTCCCGTGGTCCGCTTCGGTAAGCGGAGTAGATCAAAATGGTGGGCTGTCCACCAGCGTGACGCGCTTCGTCAAGGCTACTTTTATATTATCAAGAGTCTTCCAAAAGTAGCGGGATTCTTTAGGAAATTTTCCGTTTTTTATGTAATATTCCTTTATCCACCTCACAGTGTTTTTATCTGGATATCCAGATACTGGAGCAATCTCCTTCATAATTTCATCACGGGTGACTTTTGCGACGATACTAGCCGCTGCCACGACTGGAATATTGGTGTCGGCTTTATGTTGTGCGACAATGGGGACCTCCTTGTGATCATATCTTTGCATTACATTGTCTCGAAAGCGACTTTCTATCACATCAGCAGCATCTAAATAAATCTCGTCTGGCATTGTCTCTAGATCATTCAGTGCAAATGCAAATGCAAGCACCTCCATCTCATTTACCGTCAAACCTTGGCGGTGATAATCATTAATATCCTCTGCAGTAAGTTCAACTACCACAATCTCTTGTGCTTTTTTGGTTATATCAATGTCCAGAGCTTCTCTACGTTTTTTGGAGAGTTTTTTAGAGTCCGCAACAGCTATTTTTTCAAGGATCTCGGGTTTAAATACCACTGCAGCCACTGTTAAACTCCCGAGCGCAGATCCGCGACCGGCCTCATCGACGCCGCATATGAACATTATATGTTTATATGGAATTCGCTTAAATCATGATAAAGAAAATAAATTTATATACTAAGGAAGTAGGCGGCTTAAGCCGCCTACCTGCGTGGTCTGCTTCGCAGATCCCCGATGATTGGTCTTCTACATTAAAGACGATTGACTTGCCTGCGATTGCGGAAAATCTTGAAAATTGAAATAGACACATAGATGAATAAAATTGAAAATTGTGTCAAACATGATCAAAACTTTAAAATGGATATCCTAGAAGCGCGTATTCTAAAACTGGAGCGTAACCCGACGAATGCGATTCATGCTCTGGAAAATCGCACACAGGTTTTGGAAGATAATATACAGGGACTGGAATATGACGAATATCAACTCAAGATGCTACAGGAAGACTACGAAAAACTTGCTACACCCTCATTCGCTCGTACCAAGACCATCCGTAATCATGCCGAACGTCTTCAAAAAGACGTTGACGAGTTCCTCAATAAACTTCGAAACAGGTATTAAATTCAAGAATTAAAAAAGAGAATTTTTCACTCGTTCCTATATTGAAGACAAAAATAACAAATTTCTTCAGAGGGTTGGGCTCAAATTTTAGTCCGGACTAAAATTTAAATCGCATACTAGATATGTGGAAATGAGTTTTTCTTCCAATACGATAAATGCAAAAATTATAAATATATTAATATGGATCACTTACGATGTGAGAAGGAAGATCCATTTTATTATTAAAATATATATTCTTTATATCAATTTTGTGCTGACCATTTCTTAAGCGAGCTGTTCTTGCACGTGGACCGAAGGTCTGCTTCACTAAACAGCCCTCTCAAAATAAATCCGTAGTTTTGCTTCTCCGCCATACACTGCGAATTCTCGTTCACAGAACACTTTTGGATTATCGGGCAAAGGAGTTAACTTGTTCCCATCAAGAATCCTCCGCAGATCACCATTCGTGGTATCATCCTTGGTGATAGTGTAGTAAATATGAATAAAGTCTATTGGGATTAATCCAATCTCCTTTCTCAAATCTTGGATCTTTCGGTTTAACAATTTGGTCTCGTATTTATTCCGTATTTCCTGTGTTACCTCTCCGTCCATTAAAACCAAAATATCCTCCTCTACAGTGAGTTCTTGTTTTGCAATTCGTTTCACTGAAAACATTTCACGGTTGACCGTAAATCTATCCAAATTGAAAGATTCTAACTCTGCCAGTTCTTTGACACGGTTACTTTTCATATTCTCTAATAGTTTAACAATTTCCCTGGTATCCTTTTTAAAGGTTCGGCCAATTAACCGCATGTTGGGTACCATGCAGTATTCTACATATCCTGTCTCGTCAGATTCGTATTTTACCTCCAATACATTGAGTTCTTCGTAAAAGTAATTTTCAAATCGAGAAAGCATCTTTTCATGGGGGCTAACAATCGTCATACTCTTTACGGGCATCTTTAATGGGATTCGCAGCTTTTCTGTACGCAGGAATCTCGCCAAATTAAATACGATCTCCAGTTTTTCCATTGGCAGCAATAATTCACTACCATCCCAAATGTTGCGGACCATTGGTTGATAATGAACACTATCATGCGGGGACGTGCCGTTGCGGACCATAGGTCCGCACCGCGAGCGAAGCTCGCTCTCGCACCCCCCTACATTATTCATATACCGGCCATTCAATTTTTGAAACAAATGTTCTGCCAAAAACGGAGCAAAGGGTGCCAAGACAATACTAAAGTAATATAAACAATTATGGAGCACTGATAATGACAATTGAGCTTCTTTGAGGTCGCTCTTGTGAAAAGCTTTGAGTCGTGTTTTATTAAGATTTAGATACCACTTTGAAAGTTTCCCAATAAATTTGATAAATCGTTGTACAATATGGCGAAGCTCGTATTTCTCCATCTCTCGGTTCACATTTACAATAAGATCATTTAAACACTGCAGAATCCAATTGTCAAGGATATTTTCAATATTAGGCTTGTCTTTTAGCACGTCAAACGGAACAAACTTTATTTCACCGATTTTTTCGTAGAGACCTGTCATTTGAGTATAGAATTCCAGCGCATTATAAACATAAATGTGCACCGTTTTCAAAATATTTTTAAGATCCGTTTCTGTAAATCGGAGCGCTTCCGCATGTACAATTCCTGTACTGATTAAATACAACCGCAGAGCATCACTACCATACTTATTAATGATCTCTTCCGGTGCTGGGTAGTTCTGTTTGCGTTTTGACATTTTTTCACCATCTGCGGCTAGAACCAATCCGTTAACAATGACATTTTTAAAAGCCGGTTTGTCAAACAAGGCTGTTGACAAGACCATGAGCGTATAAAACCATCCCCGAGTTTGATCCAACCCTTCGGCGATGAAATCTCCAGGTAACAAAAGTTTTTCATCATTGAAAGGGTAATGCCTGTAAGCATAAGGCATTGCTCCTGATTCAAACCAACAATCTAGAACCTCCTCTACACGTTGTAAAGGTGGATGGCCTTTTCTATCCGAAGGAATCACTAGTTTATCAATGTGATGTCGATGTAGGTCGTGAATAGAACCCTTCTCAAGGCCACAGAGTTGTTCAAGTTCAGAGATGGAACCCACACAACGAATCTCTTGAAGATCCTCAGAGACCCAGATTGGGATAGGCGTCCCCCAAAAACGATTACGGCTAACGCACCAATCACGAGCGTCCTCTAACCAATTACCAAACCTCCCATCACGAATACCCTCTGGGACCCAGTGAGTCTTTTTATTGTTAGCAATCAGACGATCTTTAATCACTTCTACATTCACGAACCAACAATCAACGCTACGATAAATCAGCGGGGTATCAGAACGCCAGCAAAATGGATTTTCATGTTCTTTACGGGTGCTGGAGAAGACCAAACCACGCTTTTTGAGATGAATGATGATTGGCTTGTCGGCATCCTTAATGTTTAATTCTGTAATGTCCAAAGAATCGCTCGCAACCTCTGCTGTAAAACGACAATTGGCGTCAAGTGGACACGGCGGTGCGCGGCTCTTGGTAATGATACCGTTTTTCAAACACACACGGTGGTCGTCTTCACCAAAAGCTGGCGCTTGATGAACCACTCCAGTACCTGTGGTCGCTGATACATATTCATCACAAACCACCTGAAAGGCATTACTCGAAAACCCGTTAAAGAATGAAAATAGTGGCTGATAACGTTTGCCCACCAGATCCGTTCCACAATATTCTTCTAATACTTTGTATTCAGGGAAATAGCGAGCAACAGCATCCTTGCCAAGAATGTACTTTGCACCCTTTGCATCAATTTTTACGTACTCCAGCTTTGGGTGAACGCATAATGCCAAATTAGAAAGCAGAGTCCATGGAGTTGTGGTCCAAACCAAGAATGAACAATCATCCCCACAAATAGGGAACTTTACAACCAGTGAGGGGTCACTCACAGTGCGATAATTAGATTTGGCCTCAAAATTGCTCAAGGGTGTAGCACAAGCGCTACTATATGGCATGATCTTTGTTCCCCGATAAACCAGCCCCTTGTCGAACAACTGCTTAAATACCCACCAGACCGACTCCATATATGTAGAATCCATAGTTTTATAGTCGCGATCAAAATCAACCCAGCGACCCAAGCGATTGATCGTCGTTCGCCATTCTTCACGATATTGCAACACAATTTTACGGCACTCTTCGTTGTACTGAGCAATACCAAAATCTAAAATTTCTTGCTTGGTTTTAATCCCAAGCTTTTTCTCAATCTCGTACTCAATTGGGAGCCCGTGCACATCCCACCCAAAGCGTCGATCCACGTGAAAACCCCGCATTGTCCAAAACCTAGGTACAATATCCTTTAAAGTGGAAGCGACAAGGTGACCATAGTGTGGCAGTCCAGTGGCGAAAGGAGGTCCATCATAAAAAGTGTACTCTGGTTTTCCAGAGCTTCTACGGAGAGATTCCTGGAAACAGTCGTACTTCTCCCAAAAGCTTAGTATACCCTCTTCAATTTTAGGAATGTTAGAGGCAGTCATAACTAGTTATAAACTTGATTAATGTAAATACAGTAATCAATTTTACACTTTGTACACTCGCCCGCTTACCGAAGCGGGCCCCGGTAGGCAGCTACTATTCACCCACATATTACACGCAGTACAAGCTATTGTAAATACGCGGTACAAGCTATTGTACAATATGCAGTCCCAGCAATTATTCCCGCGTTACATGTAGATGAAAATAACAGTAAAAAAAACAGCACTTTAAACAATTATTTTTCCAAAAAGTTTACAAGTTTTTTGTTTAACAATAGTAAATGAATAATAGTAGCGAAAAAATTTGGCTAAATGATCCAAAAGCTCTATTTGATAGTATGAATATTATCCCCGATTCTAGTATGACTAATGCCGAACGGCTAAATGCGTTGACCAGATTATTAATCCTTATTACTCTCGGAATGTACTTTGTAGGTTATGAAAATTATTTCACAGTTTTTGTTCTAGGAATGATATTAATCGTGATATTACGCAACAACCAACCCTGCGAACATTTTACTTCAGATGTAACCGATGTTCAAGCCCTCGACGACGGTATTCGTACTTTTATTCCAGGATTGGATTCTAAACCCCACGTTCCCCCAAACAAAAGTTGTTGGTTTGATCCAGGTGTAAGCACATTGAATGCAGCATATGAGGTCACTACACCAATCCAATTTAACCATTTTGACGATTCTAAACGTAGCTACATGAATGCCAAATATGAACTTACACCAAACACTGAGGCAGAGGGCTTTACACAGATTTGGCGTACTGAACCAGAAATGTGCGGTGAGTACATCATGGTCCCTGACCCAGCATCTTTTTCAGTAATAGACCCCGAAGATCATGTTGGTCAGTGTAATTATATTGTTCGCAGTAAGATTGATCACCTCCCGATCTCTCAGGCACAGAATGGCCTTAATAGTGTACGAGCAATTGCTGAAGCAGATTATAGTCAAAGTGTTCTTGATTTCCGCAGCAATATTATGGCTGAGCATATTGATCGCTTCCGACGTGAGCGCCAGCACAATTGCCCTGACATGAAACTAAACGCCTTTTCGGCTGGTTCTGGTGGATCTGCTTAAAAACTTGTTTTAAACTATTTTAACTTTCAATTTTATGATGATTTGGGTATTCTTTCACGAAAATATTGACTAATATTAAATGAGCGAAAAAATTAGTGACCCATTCTGGTTAAAAAATCCAAAAGTATTATTTAGTACATTGGAGTTTGTCCCCACCCAATCAATGACTAATGCAGAGAGATTAAACACTCTGACTAGACTATTAATTATTATTACTGTTGGTATATACTTTTTAGGATATAATCAATACCTCACAGTACTTGCACTCGGATTTCTGTTAATCCTTATATTACGCGAAACACAAAAAGAGAATTTTCGCCCCCGCAGAGGAGTTCATGATCCGTGTCATACATGTGGTTTTGACTCTAACATGGCTTATATTAATAGTAAGTATGAAACAACACCGTTGAACCAATTTAGTCACACTAATGATGGACTGCGCAGTTATACTCATGCACATTACAAAGTAATCCCTCAATATGTCCCTGCGCCATATCGTGAGGTATGGCGCAAAGAACCACGCTTTTGTAACGAATTTAGTCAATATCCCAATACTTATAACATTATTCCAGATAGACCCAACAACTACCGATACATTAGCGAGAATTTTAGCCAGCCGGAAAACAAATGTTATTTTGAAGACCGAGAATGGATACAGAACGTTCCCAGCGGTCAATGTGCACCGGGAAGAGTTTCAGCAATGCCTGCTGTCCAATCGGCATTTATGCGTGACACCCTCGAGTTCCGCAACAATATCATGGGTGATTATATTGATCAATTTGAACGCCAGCGTCAGCATAATTGCGTGGACTTTAAACCAGGACGAAAGACATTCTAATGCACTGTTCGTAGCCTACTTTTTAATCATTCTAATATATTTAAAATTATATATTAGAGATATAATGTCACTATCACCAAAATATTGGGGGCCTCCCATTTGGACCACAATGTACACAATTGCTTATACCCTTCCCACAGAACCAACAATAGATCACCAGCAAAAAGTATCTAGTTTTTACACAACACTAGCTGATCTATTACCATGTGAAGAATGCAGAGAACATTATCATTCTTTCCTCGACCAAAACCCAGTAGATAATTTTACTGACTCGCGAGATGATCTTTTAGTGTGGGTTAATAATCTACATAACCTTGTGAACAAAAAGACTGGTGCTCCACAAGTTTCACTAACAGAAAAATTAGCCGAGATGGACAGGAATAGCAAAACAGTTGTTCCCCAACCCAAAACTGATCCCCCACGCAAAACGGCGGTTAGTTTTGGTGTCCGTAGACCAATGAATAGAACCCCAAGATTTGACCGTAGGGGTTGTGCTTCCTGTCCATAAATACAAAAAATTGAAAAGGTGTTTGAATAACAATACGATTCTATAATGAATACTCTTGAAGTAACAACTATTAGTGAAGCCCTGTCGGGGGATCCATGCACCGACAGTGATTATGAAGACATGCCCGAACTAGTCACCGACAGCAATTATGAAGACATGCCCGAACTTGTCGCAGACAGCAATTATGAAGACATGCCCGAACTAGTCACCGACAGTGATTATGAAGACATGCCCGAACTGGTCACCGACAGCAATTATGAAGACATGCCCGAACTAGTCGGTGACAGCAATTATGAAGACATGCCCGAACTAGTCACCGACAGCAATTATGAAGACATGCCCGAACTTGTCGCCGATAGTGATTAGAACAGTGTTAAGAACTTTATTTTCTATCTGGTAGAAATTTAGATTACATCTAACGACCACTATTTTTAAATTATAGTTCATAAAATAGTGTTGGAATATTATTGCACTTTTCATTCTCTTTTGATCGTTATTCCCATTATATCCTAAAATTAATTCACTTCGCAAAGTTTAACTTGTTCACTAATCTTTTGTAAAATGTCTCCAGCATTGTTTAGCCACGTTGTTAGTTGTTGTTTTATCACCATTGTAGATTCGTCTAAATTAGACGACCAGTTTGTGCTTTCCAGCAGTGCCAGGAGATGATCGAATCTTTTACCTACATTACTAATTTTTTCTCTCAAATTTTGATGGTAAATGTTCCTTATCTGAATAAAAATTGGTCCTTGATTTTGTTGGACCTGCAAAAAATCTACATGTGTTTTAATTGTGCGAATAAATATCGCAAAAAATTTACACAATTCAGACATAACTTTATAATGAAAATCATCATAAGACCGCGGACTCGCAATTGTTATAAATTTTTGATAGGCATCTTCATTTCCATCGAGTGATGTCTTTATTAAACGAGTATCGTAGTCAACTTGATCATTATACATGTGATAATCACTGTCACGCTCGCTAAAGAGTTGTTCGAGGCGATGTATTTTTTTCTGGGATTGTATATTTTCCTTCTTGTATTCTAAACATTTTTGTTCTAACCATTTATATCTAACAATATAATTATTCTTTGAACTCATTGAGATATAAATAGTATATTTTTAAACAGGCACCTTGTAGATCTTGTTAAATTCATTGAGAATTTCTTCTATAACAGTCTTTAGATAGTTACCAAAAGGATTGATTTAAAGATCGTGTGGTTTGTACTGACAAGTCGCGGAAAAAACTAAAATATATGGACGTGAATGGCCAGATTGTTGATGATCCACATGGTATGCGATTAACCCAAAGATTCTTTCAAACCTATGCAGAAAAGAATAGGCAAATCATAAATAACGAATATCGTAATTTTACAACAACAAGTACAGGACATTGCAGAAAGAGGAGAGGCTGGTAATTCTGATTTAACTGGGATACTTACAAAGGCGTCTCGTCTACAAGAAATTTTGCGATTTTGTAACGAGGCTGCGGAGGGAAAAGACAATGAGTTTACTCAAGAATTTATTAGTCACCTAACAAAAATTATATAGTGTTATTGACATAAAGTTTATTCAATATCTTTGACAGAAAATCCCAACATCCTCAATATCCAAAAGACTAAATTCTTCGTCCACCAATTTTCCAATCACGATATCTTGAGAACATACAATGACCATCATCAGATGTACTTACGCCTGGCAAGACGTCCTGAATCAATACTGGTTGTACGAGATTCTTGCATGTTGTGAGTTTCAATAATATATATGAATCAGTTTTTCGACGAACATATATATGTGATCCAGAGCACTTAACCTATGAGCGTTTGTGCGCATCGCCAGTGTCCGGTTCGTCATCATTAGTTGCGACGACCGCCTCCGGTAACTCGTCCCGCTGGATGTAACCCGCTGTGTAAGCAGCCTCGAGAGCCTTCTCGAGAGCCTTTACGTACCTATCCTCCTTGAGAGCCATCACGTAACCATCATGGAAACTTTTATTGCGAGCCTTCTCCTTAAGCAGCTCTTCCAGTGCCTTATCAGTCATGGCGTTGGATGTTGATGACATGGTTCTGAAATATCAGTCATAATTCTTTAAACTACTTTTGTTAAAATACATAAGCCGCTCCACTACTCCGAATACACCCCGTTCAAAAATACCTACCAACAGAACGTGATTAAATCTTTGCTATATATATATATATGGACTATCTATATGCAAAACAAGATCTCAAAGGTTTTAAAGACATAGTTTTATCGGTCCGTTGAATATTAAAAGCCCATTATCGGTCATCTGAACACCATGGATATCCTTGTTATGTTGGAGATACTTGTAGAATTTATTCTACTCATGAATACTAAAGAATACAGGAATTCTACAATCATTGACCCTCTGTAAATAGAACCAAAATTGATTTTTTTCGTTATTTAATTATTTACATAAATGGTATCTAATTAGTAACATCTAAATGGTGCACCATTTAACATTAGGGAGAAAATGTCTCACTACGCTTGTCGGAATAAACTTCCCACCTGGAATTACTAAATTAAATTGTAAATATAACCAATTAACATCTTTGGAAGGTTGTCCAGAATCAGTTACCACATTAAATTGTAAATATAACCAATTAACATCTTTGGAAGGTTGTCCAAAATCAGTTATCAAATTATATTGTAGGTTATAATAAATTAACATCTTTAGTGGGTTGTCCAAAATCAGTTATCAAATTATATTGTAGTTATAATAAATTAACATCTTTAGCGGGTTGTCCAAAATCAGTTATCAAATTATATTGTAGTTATAATAAATTAACATCTTTAGTGGGTTGTCCGACATCCGTTACTACATTAAATTGTGGTAATAATAAATTAAAATCTTTGGTTGATTGTCCCTCATCAGTTACTAAATTAGATTGTTATAATAATAGATTAACATCTTTGGTAGGTTGTCCAGAACAATTTCTTCATAAAGCCGTCGTAGAGTTAAATAAGAATGCTATTATAAAAACATTTAAACAATTTGAAGAGCAAAAAGAAGAAATTAGAGATTTGAATACTCTTCCAGGCAGTGAAGATTATAGATGCGCGTTGGCAAATTACTATGAACTTAAAAAGGAACAAGATAAATAATTATTTTTAAGATATAAAATTGATTCTTCACATCTGTAAAGATAACAAAATCATTACTCCATTTCACAAACATGGATATA
>SDBT01005777.1_pt1 | contig 20698 bp, 22 predicted proteins | sample 2277101 | NCBI WGS metagenome assembly SDBT01 (sample SAMN10404973, study PRJNA504765) | marine sediment metagenome | isolation source: marine sediment core GS10_PC15, 103 cmbsf | place: Arctic Ocean: Southern Knipovich Ridge | collected 2010 | reverse complement strand
GCTTCCCAGTATTCTGATGGTTTAAAGAAACTTGTGCAAAAGCATAAAGATAGTGCACCTCGGACAAAAGTAGACAACATCGGTCCTTATATAATAGCGCATTAATTGAACTCAATCGGTATCATGAGAGTTGCTGGGATTCTTTATAAGGTAGGCAAAGGGGATAAGTTCAGAAAGATGGAGATACAGTTTAGATGATAAGAAATGCTAAGTTTTGCTAATGATTTAGGCAAAATTTGAAATACTTTCTTTTGCATGAGATAAAAAGAAAATGGGTAGACAGCCCTGGTCAGATAGGAAGATGGTAGAAGATTGCAAATCAATCGATGTCTTTTGGTTTAGCCGCCGGGACTGGTTTTGTGGATTCGTAGGGCAGAGAATTTAATGGAGGAATAATTTTGGAGAAATCACCAGCAGTATAGGTATCAATGTATTTACAGATGAGGAGAAATTAGAGGATAACTATGTCAGGCTATACTACACCCAAACAAACAATTCTACTAAAAGAAAGACAGAACTGGACTACAAAATCGAGTTGGCTACCACTCCCTGCAATTTTGGAGGCAGAAGATACTGGTTTATCTGTCCCCTGGTGATTGATAGGAAGCCTTGCCAAGCTCTACCTACCCCTAGGGAGACAGTACTTCGGCTGTCGCCACTGCTATAATCTTACCTATAAGAGCTGCCGAGAAAGCCATAAACGTGACCGTCTATATAGAATTATAGGTGGAGATATTCCCGGAGGCCTGTCCAAGGGGGTCAAAAGAACTCTTGGATTGCTTTAGCAGAATAGATGGGAAAAGGTAGGTCTGGCGATCAGGAATACGGAGTTCTTCCGGCAGTTTTTTGCTTTCAAGTGATAAGCATACAGGTAAAGTTTCTAATAGAGTTTTATTCCTGTAAAGTGTCAATTCTTACTCTTAATAATGGTTAACAGAATAGGAATTGTGTTAACTAAAGATAATGTGATATAAGCGCTGCTAAAGTAGGTTTTGGCTGATAGGTAAGAAACAGCCCCTCGACAAGTTATCATAATAGTATATAATAGTAGCATTATGATAACCGTAGAGAAAAAGGGGGATGAGTAATGAAAACAGTTCAACCCATAAGGAGTAGGAAGAAGATTGACGATATCAAAACATTCTTACTGGAAGACAATATTAGGGATTACTTACTGTTTGTTCTGGGTATCAACACAGCGTTGAGAGTAGGAGACATTCTGAAACTCAGGAAATCAGATGTAGTCAAAAATGCTAAAGTTAGAGATATTCTGAGACTAAGGATTGGCAAAACAAATAGAGAGCAGAGGATTGCCTTGAATGCCAATGTCAAGAAGGCAATCAATATCTATCTGAAAATGAATCCTGAATCGAAGGACTATGAACCTCTCTTTACTGGAAGAAGAGGATTAGTTCCCATGTCAAGGGTCAATGCGTGGAAGAGATTACAGAGGATAGCAAAACGATTTGACTTGGAAGACTTCGGGCTTCATTCCTTGCGTAAGACATGGGGCTACAACGCAAGGAAGGCTGGAGTTGATATCAGCATAATATCGGAAAAGCTGGGTCATTCCTCAATAGCAGTTACAAGGAGGTACCTCGGGATTACTGATGATGAAGTCAATGCTATTGAATTGGCTATATGTTTATGATTCAAGTGAAGGGAAGAAGTGGCAAGGAAGTCCTAATATAAAACCAAGTAAGGATAAAATGAAGGTAGATGATAGAGTAATGACTGCGAATCATAGTTCCGGCACGATCACTAAATTGGAAGATGATTATTGCTATGTTGACCTGGACTTATACGGTAAGGTTAAGAAATTTTCTTATCTTGAGTTAAGACCATGGCATAGAAGCAGAGAATATATGATAGCAAGGAATGAATCCGATATGATATTTTCAGTAGATGATTCTGATGGCGTTCCTGTAATTATATTAGGCAAAATAGTTGATGAGCGTATTAGAAGCGAAATAAGGGCTATAAAAGATAAGGAGCTTATGATTGCTCGCATAAAGGAATTAAGACGTCAAATACAAGCTGATTTATTGAATCCAGTCCTATATTCCAGCGATAATAATAAAAGAGAGAAAGGAGAAAATAATGCAGAAAGTAATGGTTCAGATTGACTGGTACACTAAGATCATTCTAACACTAATCGTTGTGTTACTGGCAGGGATATTTGCCAGGTCATATTTTTCTTCAGATATTTCAAGAGCGAAAGCGGAGGACTTGATACAGGGGGTGGTAAACCAGCAAGATCCTTTTAGTACAGGTGTGCAGTTTACGGGAGTTCAACTAACTAAGGAAGGCCAATTGAGAGGAAAAGTTGAAGGGGAGGGGAGTAGTTCCTTGGTACAAAATTTGTATCTTTGGGTTTTACAAGACCTCTCACCCGAAAGAGCCTTGGAAATAATAGAGGCTTGTCCTGTTTTATCAAATTTCCCGGCAGGGAAAGTATATGCAGAGTTCCTTATGACTTTGGAAAAAGGTGAGGCACAGAGGAGAGTCTCAGATGAAATTATGAAAACTGCGCTACTTAGTGGCAGGTTTGAGGTGACTCCCTACGGTATAACTCGGATACCTTTGAAAGTAGAAGTTGTAGACGATGGAAATAGGTCATCAGAGAGTCGGTCAGATTGAGAAGGAACACGCAGAAAAATATGAGGAAGGAGATTAAATGAGAAAAAAACGACTTTTAGTTATTATCTTATTAAGTCTGAGTTTTTGTTTTGTAGTTATTAGTGGAGTGGGGTATGGAGAAGTCCAGGAATGGATGGACAAGGAAGAAGTCTCATTTATGGACATTTCTCTATTACAGGCTAGGATCGACTATATTATGCAGAGGCCGAATGATTTCATGAATGTTGTACTCTATTACGATCCAAGCGGGATTATTGGAAGGGAAGTCTTCGCCGGAAACATTGACACCGAAGGTAAAATTATTGTGCGGATTGAGGATACTAGAGATTTTTTTGCTGGCGAACCAGAGTTATTGATAATTCCATTTGCCCTAGAGTTGAATTTTATATATAAACTCTCCAGTTTGGGATCAGTGGCAACGGACAGAGATTCTGATATTGTGGCGATCTTCTATCGAGAGGGAAAAGAATTGGGCTACTTCTACGACGGCGAATATAACCTGTGGGAGGAGTAGAAATAAAATAGAAGCCAGATAAGGCTTAGAAAGAAAGGAGGAGGAGATGAGAAAGAGTATAATTGGGATTTCTATCGTTCTGAGTTTAGTGATTTCGCTTAGTAGTTCAATTGTTTATGCCCGATTCCTCGATAATTATCACATAATAAGTTTTCAGGATGACCCAATCAAAATACAAGAATATGTAGAGATCCGAGAGATAGAGGAAGAGTATGGGTCCAAAATTAGGTGTAAAGTAACCATAGGAAACGGGCCAAGACCTGTAAAGGCATTTGCAATAAGTTTCATGTTCAATGACGTGTTTAATGAACACCTTTCGACTCATGGTGGAGTTTATATGAGTGGTACTGCAGGAAATCAAGAAGGCACCTTCGCCTGGGAGTTTGACCCATACAAAGGATGGATGGCTTATACAGTTATTGTTTACTTAAGTCAAGTTAGATTTAGAGACGAAAGTGTATGGCGACAGGAGAGAACCAGGTTATCAGATAGAATAGTAGAAGCCACAGACCTTTTGTTTAAGGAGGAGCAGTTGAAAGAGAAGAAGGAATAGGGGCACTAGAAAAAATACGCATATAGAGCCTCATATAGGCACTTTCTTAAGGGAAGATGACCTATATCTGGGTAGGTTTTTTTGAGTTGCTATATTAAACTAATGTTATCAAACCGGATGTGGGGTACACGATATTTCCAAAAGATAGGAGGTAGGGCAGTGAAAGAATATTTGAAACGTCTCTTTGTTATAAGTATTTTAAGCGTATGCTTGGTTGCTCTGCTAGTTTCCCTGGGAAACTGTCAAGAACTTACTGAAATTGAAGTTCTATTTTCCCCAGAGCAAGGAGAGGAGATTCTACAAACGCTAGAGTCTGCTATTCAAAGCGCAGAAGAAAGAGTCTACATTCTTATCTACAGTTTTACCTTAGATGAACTTGCTGAGGCCATAATAGACAAGTGGGAAGAAGGAGTAGATGTAAGGATTATTCTGGATAAAAGCCAGGCGGGGCCAGGATCATGGATTCGTGGAGTGCTACAGCAGGCCGAGATTCCTTTCCGTACTATGGACGGAAGCAACGGCGGGTCTATGCATCTCAAGGTACTAATTGCCGATGATACTGTCTTAACGGGAAGTTATAACTATTCAAGGGATGCTACCTATCGCAATGACGAGAATTTCTTGATAATTAAGGATAAGACAATATTAGAAGCTCATCTTACAAAGTTCAATCAGCTTTGGGAAAAAGAGTTGTCAGTAGTCTCTATAGAAATTACAGAGACAAAACAAAGAGCGCCTCCCGATGTAACAGTTTATATTACCAATACAGGGGCGAAGTATCACAACTCAGGTTGTCGTTATTTGAGTAAAAGTCGTATTTCGATTTCTTTGACAAAAGCAAAACAGCAGGGGTATACAGCGTGTAGTGTATGTAAGCCCCCATCCTAGAAATACATCAAGCCAGTTGTGGAATACAACGGTAATTAAAGGTACTGTCAAAAGTTACATGAAAGAATATGAAAGATTACCTAGTGCCAGGTTTCCTCTAATTGCCTGCCTGTCAGGACTTGGGCTTTTCCAGTAGCCCCATCCAGACAGGCAAAAAGGGGGAGAGAAAAGGGGAAAATTATGAAAACTCCGGCATCCCTTAATGTGAGAGGGTTTTCTGTTTGATTTAGAGTGAAAATAGGCAAAAAAGGTCTTGTACTTTTGACATTACCTTTTACCTTACCAGTATCTTAGCATAGTGTCCGAATTATAGGGTCCATTATATTATCATCTTCGTACCCATTTAACCCTCCAGTCTCCACAGTTGCCTATTTTAGTTTTAAAACACCGCAAGAACATTGCACATGGGTCTGACTTTTCGCTTTTACGTACTCGATCAATTTATTACATTTAGGACAGCGTACCGCTTTTTCTATTTCATCAAACCAATTGTCAAAGGACTTCTTTACCTCAGTAGTGGAAATTGAAGAGGCATAATTTCTACGATTATGGACACAGAAGTTCCGAATCAACATATCACTCTGCCAAGTATCCCAAATTTTTTTGACAAGGAGGTGACTTTTATCAAATATATCTTTAAGCCTGATATAGAGCGCTTCAAACAATTCATTCATTGTCGGCAATTCCTGTTTAGTATAACGATACTTCACCTTTGCTTCTAGTCTCTCACACAATTCACTTAGAACGCCTTCTATATGTTCCCCAAATTTAGCGCCCACTTCCTTTGCCTTTGTTTGGTCCTTGACTAGCTCGTTTAACTCCTCCTGTGTAGTTTTAGCAAAATCGATTATTGGACCAATTGTATAATCCCAATCTTTTATCTTTTTTCTTACCCAATTTGGAAAACGCACTTGCAACTTTTCAAACCAAAAATCATCATGTGTGAAAAGAATTATCTGATAATCTCGAAATTCCTGTTCTAGTAAATCGATAAGGGTCTCTCTGTGATGAATATCTAGGCTATTTATAATGTCATCTAAAACAATGAAGCGGCAATCTTGATTAAGCTTCTTGATACAAGTAAAATAAACCGACAAACCAAGACTGTTGAGTAACGATTCACTTAGAACCTTATAGGCGGGTCTCACCTGAATATCATAATAAGTCAATTGCAGTTCCGCAGATCTTCCAGCAGCCCTTTTAGTAATATTAAAATCAATTTGTATATCCTTTATATCCTTATCTTTTCTTAAAATACTAAAGTATTTCTCTATGAGTTCAGACATCTCATCAAACCGTTTTTTGATACCCTTTTGAATAAGTTCACTTAAAGCATCGCTGATCTTCACAAATTTACCGAACTCTTTTACAAAGAAACTTAATTCTTTTCTTGCATGCAACCATTCTTGCCACAACTCATTTACCTTTTTTATTTTGTCAATATCATTGCTTAACTGAATCATTTCCTCTGAGTCCCCAATCTTATTTTCCTTTTCTGCTATGGCTTGGATTATCTTTTGTTTCTCCTGGACGAGTTCATTAAAAATTTCCTTACCAAGGGAAGGTTTGATATCACGTTTTACGAAAATGCTCTCCGTATCCAGAGATGTTTCAAGTTCCTCCACTATGGCTTTATATTTTTTAGCAGCTTCGTAACTGAGTTTTGGAATTGCTTTTTCTAGTTCTTTGTATTTATTTATGATCTCCTTGACCAAATCTTGTTCAGTTCTCACATCTCTTTTAATTTCTTTTGCGTGTTCTAATATAGCTTCCTTGCGCGCCTTTACCTCACTTAACACATCAAGTTCTTGTTTTATATGTTCTAAGAGCTCTCCCCTTTTCCATTGTGTGCCACAAACTGGGCATTTTATTCTATCTTCTTTAATTCCACTTAAAATATCCTGAGCCTTATTGTATAAATCAATTGCGTTAATGTCTTGTGTTTGAGTGCTATCCTTGGCGAAATCTTTCAGTTCTGCTCTTAGGCTGCTTATTTTAGGAAGTAAAGCAGAAGTCTGTGGAAACACCAGTAGATATGTTTTTACCGTAGATAAAGTGCCAAGATTTTTCGCTAGAGATGTTTGAATTTGCAACCTGCTAATTTCAGGAATGTATTTTTCCAATTCTTTTTTTGAGTCCAATAATTTGCCGTTTGACGGAGATATTCTATTACTCTTCATTAAGCTATTGCAAAAATCGAGTAACTCCTCTTCATTTATACTCAACTTACCTGTCAACTTTTGTAAGTTCTGTTCATAGGTACAAATTTTTTCTTCTAGTTGATTTTTTCTATTCTCAAGCTTTGGGAGAATCTTGAGGGCAATTTTCTCCTGAAAATGCAATTCATCCTCAAAACCCATCCATCTAGCAAGCTCTTGATACTTCTCAACTCCTTTACGATTAAGAACAAATTCTACGATCTCTAAGTATCTGAAATAAGGCTTAATTACAAATGAGTCATATATCTCCTTGAATCCTGCGTCAGAAGACAGTGTTGGCTTAGTTACTTTTTGGTGATTAAAGGTCTTTCTTAGTGTGTCGACTTTACCACTATTGTCATAGAATTCAACCTCAACAAAACTTTCTCCATCATTTGCGGCATGATGAGGATAAGCAGCTTCTTGGGCATTCTCCCTACGTAGCCACTGAATTTTGTTTTGAGGAGATAAGAACCATTCCAACCCATCAACAAAAGATGTCTTGCCAGAGCTATTTATACCAAACAATACCAAAGAAACGGGAATGTGCTCACCCTTTTTGACACAGGATAACTCTTGGGGCTTAAGAACTCCTCTGAAACCGCTAAGTTTTATTCTTTTCACTTTCAACATATCTTTCCTCTATTAATTTTAAAAGATTTTCTGCAGTTGCCTCGCCGTCCTCATCCTTTTCGCAAGAATCAACTAATGATTTCATAAAATCATTGTCATATTTTCCTTCAGTTTGTAAATAATCAAGATATTCTTTTATGTTTTTGTTCTGCATAAAATTTCTATTTTTTGGATTCTTTAGTATTTTCGTTCTCTTTAAGGAATTCTTCTAAGTCACCTTGGTTGATTCGCCATTTGCCAATGCGAGAAGCCCGAAGTCGGCTGGCTTCAATATAGTGAAGCACAGAGCGTTCGCTTACTCGTAGAAATTCGGCAACTTCTCCTATAGTCAAGAGCTTGTCCATAACGGTCTATTCTAGCTTTTTAATACCTCACTGTCAATTTCATGTTACGTAAAAGCGATTAGTTCCGCTTTTTTAGATTTTTTGACTGGAAACCTAGGTTATGTCTAAGTTTGAACCTCACGTAAAAGCGAAAAGTTCCTATTCAATTTACCGGTACTTAAGAAATCGCTACATCTGTAAATGACATTGCTAATGTAACTCTTCTAGCCTTGATAATGACCACTAAGACTAAAATTTGTGGTCTTAGAACGAGCAAAAGCGGAATTTTTCGCTTTTACGTAACATTTCACGGAATCTCGGAAAAGCACTTTAAACATCCTAATTACGTAGGACTTTAAAACAGACGTTTCCTTCTATTGGCCTCTAACCTATAAGCCAGCCTAAATTCCTGACGCGTTAATTCTAATACTCACCACCAATAATTTTTATCGCTCGCATTGGGTGGTTTTTTAATATTAATCCTCATCTTTTCCCCAAGATAGCTCTTAATTTGCTTTAAAAGGCAATTATTCCCTTCTGGTTTTGATTTAGTCCTCTGATACCCTGAGATTATAAGTACTTATTTATGAGAAAAGACAAAAATAGAACACGCTTCAATAACATACCGAACTCTCTTCGGAAATATAGAAGAGCAAGGGGTTTAAAACAAAAAGAGGTTGCAGAGCTGCTGGGACTAAAGGGTTCAAGTACGATCTCCCGCTGGGAAAAGGGGGCTGTTTTGCCAAAGCCTTTAAATATCTTCAAGTTAGCTGCTATCTATCGAACAATGGTTGATGCTTTATTTATTGATCTACTTAAGGCAGTGAAAGCCGATATCTTCAGAAGGGAGGATAAGATTCTAAAGAGCAAAGCAGAAAATGAGCAATGCAACCAGAAATAGAAATAGAAATAGAAAAAGTGATATTTATGAGAACTACCGGCGGATATTGAGGAAGCGGGATTTAACGAATAGAGAGATTGATGGGATGAGAAAACATCTTAGCCTTCTTGCCCGGATAATCTGTGAACATGTCTGGAAAAAGAAATTCTATTAAGCTATGAATAGCGATAAAAAGGTTGAAATAAGAGAATTGAAAAATGGAGACTGGTACTGGGTAAACAAGGCGGTGATTAGCCATACACCAAAAGTGCGTGTCATAGGCATCGCCGTCTATAATCTCCTGGCTTCCTTAGTTGATAGGAATCAGAGCTGTTTTCCTTCCCAAAGGTATATTGCAGAGTCACTTGGCTATTCGAGAACTACTATAAATAAGACCCTTAAACTTCTGGAAGAGAATGGTCTTATCAGGATAGAGAAAAGAAGTAGGTATCATTGTGTCTATCAGCTGCTTAAGGTGCGATGTAAAGCAGAAGAAACTCAGATGTCAACTAGAGGAAACTCAGAAGTAAACCATAGAGAACCTAACAATAATAAGTTAACAAGAAATATTAATAATATCGTTATGGAGAATAAAAATTTTTTGGATTCAAATCGTAATACCTTCAAAGGGTTTAGGCCAAGAAATAGAGAGCAATTATTAGCCTTGGATTTAGCTGAGGCTTTGAATGATTATAGGAATTTACCCTAATACCTCTCATATTCTAGGAGATATCCTGAATCCTTTCTGAGAAAGGTCTTGGGAGAAGTAAAAGAAGTACCTGCTGAAAAAATCAAAAAAGGTCGAGGTGCTTTATTTAATTACTTAGTCAAGAAATATGCTCAAAAAACCCCTCACAGTCTTGGGGATTAACCCTGGTTCAAGATATTTGGGGATAGCAGTTTTTCAAGGCCCGCTTCTCAGGGATTGGAGAGTAAAAATCATTAAAGGGAAAGGGCCGAAAGAAAAGATGAAAAAGATTAAAGAAATTGTCTCCAGTTTCATTGAGCTATATCGACCAAATGTCTTGGCGATAAAGAGACTTCACCCTTCACGTAGTTCTCAGAATCTGAAACAATTGGTGGCGAGAATTAGAGAGCTGGCGAGAAGAAAAGGGCTAAAGGTCTATCAGTATTCCATGGAGGATTTGGAGGTTTTCTTTTCTCCGGAAGAGAGAATAAATAAAAAGAAGCTGGCCGAAATAATTACCTCCAAATACTCCGTCTTAATCCACGAACTCAAAAAAGAGAAAGACAACCAAAATCCCTATTACATCAGGATGTTTGAGGCAGTAGCCTTGGGCTCGGTCTGTTTTCACCAATTAGATAAACATTAATGAAAGATAGGCAAGTTCCTTTTGTCTTACCTATCTTTAAAAAGCGCTATGTCTAAAAATAGCCGTAAAATCCTAGCCATTGACCCTGGCACCAGAGTGATGGGCATTGCCTTTTTAGATAAGGGAAAGCTCATCTACCACGGGGTTAAGGTTACCAAAAAGAGGAGATCACCCCATGAGACCTTAAGGGAAGGAAGAAAGATAATTCTCAGACTAATCAAAGACTTTAAACCTCAGGTTCTAGTTTTTGAAAAAGCCTTCTTTGCCAACAACCGAAGCGCCTCGCTTCTCAACGTCTTTGTAGATGAGATAAAAGCAATTGGCAGAAGGAAAGAGCTTAAAGTTATAGGTTATGCGCCGAGCACAGTTAAGAAATTTATTTGTGGAAACGGCAGGGCAAACAAGAAAGAGTTAGCCAGAGTGATTGTTTCAAAATACCCTGAGCTTAAAGTCTACCTCACCCAAGATAGGACCTGGAAAGAAAAATATCACCAGAACATGTTTGACGCTGTTGCTTTGGGGATGATGGCTATACCGAAAAGTTAATAAGGAATAATTCGGAGAATACAGTAAGTATTTGCCTTTTGTTGTTTTTCTAATATACTATGAGTGTCAGACAAATGAGAAAAGAATAGAGAGAATAGAACTCCCCTAGATGTCGGAATTACTCATTTCCTCCCAGATGACGCAATCTACCTCCTAAAGAACCTGGAGCCTGAGAAACGAAAGCAACTTATCAGTTTCTTGACCAATGGCAGCATCAAACATTACCTGAGAAGTTCTTTGCTTCACGAGGATCCTATACATACTATTTATCCTGGCCTATCTTAAAACAGAATAGGAAAGTGCTCTATAAAATAAGTCAGTTTTAGGCTGAATAGGGGTAGGCAGGAATATAAGGTGAATAAATACGGAAAGACAATGTTTTCCTTCTGGGATAAGAGAAGTAGGTTAGACTTGAAAACCCTTAGGATAATTTTCTATTCCCTTTGTCCAATAGGCATACTTGTGTGTGTTTATTCATTTCTGTACGTCCTGTTCTTCTTGCCGCACGGCTATTTCCCGCTAGTTAAGTCATTTATTGCTGAACCCATCTTGCTGGGTTTCTTTACCTTTTTCGGCATCATTTGCCGACATATATATGTTGGACTCGAAAGAACGAAAAAGAACAAAATCAACATCGTTCAGGTATTTCTTAAGGCCTTTAAATCCAAATCTCTCTGGATGTCTGTAATCATTTGCCCCGTTGTTCTAATTTCTGTTTTTAAAGGATTAGAGAGAATGCCCGATGATTTGCTTGCGTACCTATTTGCATACCAAAATGGCTTTTTCTTTGAATCTATTCTAGGACTGAAAAAGTGACGAGGAATCATTTTGTCCTCACTGTATTTCTTTTCTTTTCGGGCCTGCTATTGATGTAGTTCGTCTTATCAAGCCACCGCGGCGATATTGTATATGAGCGATACTCTCAAATATATCATGAGTTGCAGAGAAGCGGATCGCTTGATAATCGATATTCATCATTTGTTCATTATTTATTTTTAGAAGTCGCTACTGAGATGGGCTTAATCCGCGAAATACAAGTAAACTTACCTTATAAATATAAGTCGATATGCGTTTACATTGCGGATTTTCACAAGTTTCGAAAGGCATCCTCGAGTAGTCATATTTTCTCCAGCTACACGAAGGAAATTATTAATATTTGTAAAGATAATTTCATCTCTCTACCTCCAAATGTAGTGTGTATTGACAGTAGACTTCTGGGATTAATGATAATGGAATGCTACAATAACTTGCTAGGCTTTTCCCAGGCCGTTGGCTTGCTTCTAGACAGACTCGAAGAGGTAAGTGAAAACGTAATCAGTGACCATCTTAACAGTGACTATGTTGAGGATGCTTATTCACTGAACGCAATAAACATGTATTTGAGATTGGGTAACATAAGAGCATACAAGTATGACGACCGTGTTTGGTATTCCGAACTGGATGCCGTACCGCCGTATATTGTTGAGACTATTCAAACACTTGATGTCCAAGAACCCTATTTATTCTATTTTTTACCTATTGTTTCTCATGAGCTAGCTCATTTGAAATATGGAGCAAATGAAATACAGGGTTGGTTTGATCTAAAAGAGTACATAAATCAAATTTCAGAAATTATGCAGGAGGAAACAAAAGCGGATGAGCGAGCCTTAGAAACAGTTCGCAAGTACTTAGCTAAATTGAATGCTACAGAAGAGCCAAAAGATTTCTATATACAAAGTTTGATTGGATTCACGGAGTTCTTACGAGATATAGTTCTGTCAGAAGTGTACGATGGGTTTAGAGGTTTTAATGCTCAGGATATCCTGGTAAGTATTGAACAAAAGTATCCAATGGATGTAGAACTTCAGGAATTATCCTTTTCTCACCCAGACCGTGTTGAACGAGCGTTTATAAATGCTGTACCTACTATGTCGAAAGAGGAATTACAGGGGATAATTTCCCGGTTAAGACGAAGCACAAGTTCACTAACTCATCAACATTTACTTATACGCGGTTATCATATATTGGAGGAGTTAAAAGACGAGCTCTCATTCGATCCAACGGATCTCTACTTTGGTTATTATGAACTTTTGTCAGGGATTTATGAATGGAACGAGACTGTGGATAGAAATTTGTTGAGGGAACATGAAAATGACGTAAAATCGACAGAGGGCATGGGTATATCCTGCGGTGATGTGCTATATCATCTCGAAGACCTATTTACTTTAAGAGAGGGAGTGTCCTTTGGGAATGAGGATTGCTGGGTTGCGGAGTGCCGGATGGGATTGAAGAACAAAGCCTTCATAGAAATCATCGGACCAAAAGATAATATACAAAAAGCAACTTTAATGTTGAACTTTGTGGAAATGCATGAAACAAATGATGAAGAAAAGAAATGGCGGTTACTTGCTTTTCATGCGGGTATTTTAGGTAGATTTCTGGTGAATCTTGTTCCAGAATGGCAAGGAGCTAGTGAATGGCTTGTCGAAGTCTACCCTGAGGTTAGAAGTCATACACTTCCAACTATAAAAGAGACTATAGGGAACAAGTTAATCACTATAGGAACTATTAATCAAACCTGGGGACTAAGAGTCTCCGGTGAACGTTTAGACAAGTAAGTTCAAATCAGGATAGAATTTTCCCCCGACACAGGAACTGGTGTTAGTTTTTCTGTACATTGACTTGTACATACTAAAGTGCACCATTGAATATGCTAATGTTCCTTTAAACTTAGTTGTCTAACGGCAAAATCCGTTGTTAACACAAGAGAAACTTGCTGTGGGGGTTTAACGCGTCCGCAGAACAAAAGCTACAATTAACTAAAAAAGAGAAATACGGTGATGGAGCAACTAGACAAACAAATTAAGGAAGTGGCTGTTAGTCTCCAGAGATATCAAGAAGTTCTTTTACCGCACATTGTTAAATCTGTTCGAGAAAAAAACATATGGATAGCTCAGATTCTTACTATTGCAAGTGCTGTTCTAGGTGGGGCATTTTTGCTCTCTCAAAAACAAGAGAACTTGGTTATGTGCTTTGGGCTTAGTTTATTATTTGTAATGGTTGTTATTGGATTGATCTTGATTTATAGGGGTAATAAAGACTTCGAGGAGAGATTGAAAGAAGGCTATGGGAAATCTACTGATTTTGGTCTTAGAGCTATGGAGTATTTCATGCTACTCGGTAAGGAAGATTTACCGAATGAAGAGAAAGTACGCCAACGAGAACTTGAGGACTATTTTTCAAAATATTTCAAGGAGTTCGGTATTATTGCAGAGGATGGGACTCCCGGAGGAGTCGAGAAAAAGTTATTAGAGAATAACAGAAAAAGCGACGTTGGGGCTTATTTTCTGGTGTTTGGCTTTTTGATAGCCGGATTGATTCTAATCTTCGGGAATCATATTTCCAAAATTCTGAGTTTCTTCAGTTAATTATAGCCAGCTTCTTTAAGGAGACTTGAAAATGGCAGAGCAGCAGGAGAGCGATCAGACTGCTAAAAGAAAATCTCGCAGCGATATTTTCCCTGTTATAGGAATTCTTTCAATTATAGGCGGGTTTTTTACCCTTCTCATTCCCTGGATCTGGGGCATTCCTCTCACCGTAGCCGGCCTTATAATAATGAGAAGAAAAGAAAGAAGCAAAGAAGCGGAGTCAATCCTCAAACAAGAGAGACTATTCAGATACCAGCAAAGAAATTGCCTAAGTTTGTGCCGGGGAAGGGTTTGAGGGAGAAAGTGAAGTGGGGAGATGAAAATCATGGCTCAATCACCAACGGCCAAGAAAGCTACAGATACTGATACTCAACTTGTTACAAATGAACAACCATTCCCTGCATTTGGCATTATTGCGGCCCTAACTAGGGAGTATACCGCAGTTAAAGTCTTGCTCGAGAATCGTAGAATTCATGCAGTGCCAGGGCGCGGCGCTGGGCGGCAATATTTATTAGGCCGGGTACCCTCGGCCAGTGGCGGTAGCCATTCGGTAGTTCTAGCACTTGCCGACAAGGGAAACAATATGGCGACAGCTCGAGCCACGCTTCTCCTCGAGCATTTCCCAAATGTGAAATCAATCATCATGGTGGGTATAGCTGGTGGGGTGCCTAATCCCAAGAAGCCTGACGAGCATGTGCGCCTCGGCGACATAGTGGTGTCAAACCGAAAAGGTGTCGTTCAATACGACTTTGGCAAGGAGACCATTGCTGAAATTGTTCCTGATCCTCCACCCCGTCCACCAAGTGCCAGCTTATTAGAAGCCGTCAGGCTTCTTGAGGCGGCTGAAATTGAGGGAAATCGCCCGTGGCTAAAGTATATTGACCAGGCCAGGCATTTACTGAAGATAACTCGCCCTGAGAAAAAAACCGATGTTCTAGTCTGTTCCACGAACCTGGGAAGGATAATCCCCCATCCGAAAGACCCAAACCGGGTACTAGGTGAGTCGAGAGTATTCATTGGCCCTGTGGCCGCAGCAAATAGAGTTCTGAAGAACCCGATCAAACGCGATCAGCTACGCGATAGGTTTGACGTAAAAGCAGTTGAAATGGAAGGCTCTGGGGTTGCTGATGCTACATGGTATCATGAAGTGGGCTATTTGGTCGTGCGTGGCATTTGCGATTACTGTGACGTAAGCAAAGGAGATGATTGGCAAAAGTACGCTGCTATAGTTGCTAGCGCATATACACGAGCGTTGCTTGAATCGATGCCTTGCCAAATATCCGAGATGGGGACTCGGAATACTAGCTCAGTAAAACGGGTGTTGCTAAAGAAGGAGAAACAATTTGGGCTAGAGCGAGTGTGGAATACGTTTAAACAGAACAACATACCACAGAAATGTTTGCAGAAACTAATTTCATTGCAGTATCCCTGGGGCGAATTTTCTGACGTACGGACTTCCAAAGAACTCCGGGCTGCTGAGAGGCCAGGTTCATATATAGTTCCAAAACCTAATGTTGCTAGAACTTTGTTCACAATTGAGGCACTAAAAGAATTAGACAAAGAGCTGTTTAAGCTGCAGATCCAATCTGCATTAAAATGGGTCTCACAGTGTATTGTTGACGGATGGTTTAAGGAGTGGCTTCCGGGTCCTGTGCCAGACTCTGAAAGCTCAGAACCAGTACTAAGAAAGCAGCCGAGTGTCCGGCATACTGCTCAAGCAGGGATAATTCACGTGCAATTTCCTAAGAAAGACGGCTCTTTGATGAGAGGCATATTGGAAAACATTCTGAAATCGCAATTTTCACAATCTCAATTTGAGTTATTAGGTGCATGGCCAGAGAATCCTAATGACACCAACCCTGCGTTTTTCTCTACATTCTACGCCTTAGAATTCCTTTCACGGATCGTCGAAGGACAATTTCATTTAGATGTGGATGATTTGATACGCAATGGCAAAACTCGTGTTAAGAACGCATTGACCCTCGGATTTAATTGGTTAAGCCGTGATATTACGAGAGGGAACGGATTAGGAGGTGCAAGTACAGGCGGAGCTTCATCTTATTGGACAGCGATGATGCTATATAGGCTGGGCTGGAAGTTTTTAGGAGAGTATCTAGAGGTTCGTGGAAAGATTGTTGAGGCTCTCGAAAGGTCATATCACTCATTCGGTTGGTATCATGAGCCCCGAGGTCGTCCAAGAGACAAGAGGAGTAAGTTGCGATATAATATCCGAGTGTTAGCAGGGCTGTGCGCAATCGGGAAAGAAGGGCTCGGTTATGAGTATCAATTGATTAGAAAGGCTGGTCAGATAACCACTGATTCTTTTGATTTGCAGGTTGCTGACACACCAGATTATGCCCTTATTGTGCAGATTGCCACTTGGCTGGGAAAAGATGATGCAAAAAGAACTCTCGTGGATTCATACAAACCATACCCTGGCCGACTTCGTCAGAATAGGCTGGAAAAGTGGTGCCGCCGGTTTAGCTTGGTGAGAGAGAGTCTCCAAAGACTTAAGGACCAGGGAATTCCTGATTATTCGGACGCTTACGAGGAAGTAGATAATAAAGTTCAAATGCTGGAAGAGGAAATCTATGTACTGAAAAAAAGAAAGAAAAATGAGGGGTAAAGTTTTACCTCTGACAAATGAACTGGTGAGTGCCTTAAAGAAAATCTGGGCCGATTCTTGGGGCGTGAGAATGGAAGATCTGATGCGAAACTCCTTAATTGCTCTAGGAGAGGCAGGGCTCACCTTGGCTGAGCTTGTTCAATTTTTAACCAGGAGAGCCTTCAGGGAAACTGTTTTAGAGAAAGTTAACCATCCTATTGCAACCGAATACTTCTAGAGGTTTAATGCCTTAACAGATAGAGGGCAAGTCACCTGGATTGAGCCAGTGATGAACAAAATAAACGCTTTTTTCTCTGATGAGAGGATAAGGCAGATGTTCTCTCATCCAAAAAGCTCTTTCAACCTAAGGGAGATAATGGATCGTAGAAAGATACTCCTTATAAAACTGGATAAAGGAAAGCTTAAGGGGTCAGCTGACCTTTTAGGTTCGCTTCTTATGGCAAAGGTTCAGATGGCTGCTTTTTCCAGGTCAGATGTTTTCCAGAACAAACGAACTCCCTTTTGTCTTTACATTGATGAGTTTCAGAACTTTGCCAGTGAGTCCTTCTCGGTCATCCTGTCTGAGGCCAGGAAATATGGCCTTTCTCTCATCATGGCCCATCAGACTCTAGTCCAGATTTCAACCGAGCTGAGAAGTCTAATCTTGGGAAACGCTGGTATTCAGGTTTATTTTAGACTCAACCGCCAGGATGCCCAGCTTCTAGCCAAAGAGGGTTTCGCTTATTTAGGATTTGAGGTTAAAAGAATGAGCTCTCTTCGCCCTATATTCTGGAGCTTAGCCGAGGAGTGGGAGCGCAAGATTGAGGATCTGCAAAATCTTTCTCCAAGACACTGCTATGTCAAGCACAAGATTGAAGGAGGAATCATACCCCTTCGGACAGTGGATATAGAACCTGCCTGGAAAGTCTTGGGTATGAGTGAGGAGAAATACTCAGAATTCTTGAGAGATGTTCCTTTTGGCATGAAGTATCTATTGCCGAGAAGAAAACTGGATGCTATGTCCAAGGAGAGACAGCGTCTCGTCACCGAGAAAGTTGAGGCGAGACGGGAAAAAAGAGAAGAAACCAACTTCAGTACCACCCAAAACTCTCGTAGATAAAGAAAAAGTTAAAAGAAAAGAGGTTGTCTTCCCTAAGGAGGAAAAGGCTGAAATACTTGAGGGAGTGGGTGGTCAGCAACACCGCTATCTTCAGACCTTGATCAAAAAGACGGCAGAAGAGAAAGGTTATCGGGCAATTATTGAAAAGCTGACTCCTGATGGTCTGGGCAAAGTTGATGTTGGTCTTGAACGAAACGGAAAGAGAATTGCCTGTGAGATTTCCCTGACTTCAACTAATGAGCAGGAGTTTTCCAATATAGAAAAGTGCCTAAAGGCTGATTATGACGAAGTAATCCTCTGTTCGCCTGAAAGAAAGACTTTAAAGAAGGTAAAGAAACTTACTACCCAAAAACTTAAGGAATCTGACTTAAACAAACTCTTCTTTTTTCAACTAGAGGAACTCTTCTTCTATTTGGAAAAGGAAGCTGCTGGTGAGGCGAGCAAAGAGGAAAGGGTAAGAGGTTATAAAGTAAAAGTTCAGTTTCAGCCAGTTGCCGAAGCAGAGAAGAAGACAAAGCGTAAGGCAGTGGCTCAGGTTATTGTTCAGGCTCTGCGGCGTCTGAAGAAAGAGAAGAAATAAGGAAAGAGCAATAATCAGAAAAGTGAATGAGAGATAGAAAAACAACTATGATTTACACCCATGTAATAACTAAGGAAGTAATGGGGATTAGAAGTCCGGCAGATATGATTTAATTAACAATGAATTGTTTAGAACTTAACTGATAAATAGAAATCAGCAATATAAATATAAAAGGAAAAAATGCTACGATAACTTGAAGGAGATTAAAATGTTAAGAGGACACATGAATGATGTAGTAACTCTATTGAAGAAAAATGGACAGAGGATAGAAAATATCAAAGCACATGTTCAACCAAAAATAATATTTATTACTGATACATCGGTTCCGATTGAAGAGGATGATTATATTTTAAGGACATTACCGAATGGCTTAGAAGAACGTTTTTTAGTAGTTAATAGAGGTTTTTACTCCAAAAGGGGAAGTTTTAATGCACATTATCAAGTAAAAGTAAAAAAAGAATCTTCCCCGGCTATAATTAAGCCAACTGGTAAGGTAATTTATAATATTCACGGCCCCAATGCACGTATAAATATTAATTCCCAAGATTCCTCAATAAATATGAATAATGTGACAGAAGAAAAACTATTTGAAGATTTAAAACAAACAGTATCTACCAAAATTTCCAATAAAGATGAAAAGTCAGAAATTATATCTGCGATCGAATCTTTAGAAAAAACCATCGGTACAAATGATTATTTATCAAAATATCAAAAATTTATGGCATTGGTAGTAAATCATATGACTATCATTGCACCATTCATACCTGCGTTAACACAACTAATTACTACTTAATATAATCTATTTTCGCTCTAACAATAGCATTCACTAGTCGCTTTTTTTACTTTCTTCTCTGTTTAGTTGTGCTTCGAGAACATTGATGTTTAACTGAGTTTCGTGCTTTATAACCGGTGCTGGTGATACTTGGTGTTAGATAGACGAAGCAAAGGAGAGCAGATCATGCCAAGCGGTCCACCTCATCGCATAACTGCCTGCCTGCAACTTGTGAGGATGGCGGTTGATGATCAGATACTCGACAAGCTGTTTTCCGTGATAGAACAGGAAATCGCTTCGTCTTCGCGTCGCATTGAGAGTGCGTCTCGTAGTGGAGACGAGTGGTTTCTCGAAGCAGTGACAGATGATGAATGTGACCATGTAGAACAATTACTTGGTTGGGTATTTGTAGCTGCACAGACGTTTATAACGACTGTTAGGAGCCGTCTTACTAGACTTTCGTATATCTGCAATAAGGATATTGGGAGACCTCTCAGTTTCGTCACCAGTACCAAGGGCTACGAGGCGCTGAAATTGGCTAATCCGAGGCTAAATAACTCCGAGTACAAGGAGATCGAGATAATAAACGCTGTAGCAAACTACTGGAAACACCAAGAAGAATGGCCAACTCGTATAGAACCGAAGGAGGAGTATCGCGAAACAGTATGGGATCAGACGCAGATGAAAAAAAGAAACGAGAAGGAGACTGTTAATATAGTCACAAGCATAGGAATGTCGCCGTCTTCAACAGGGAATCTCCGCACGGCATGCAAGACGCTCAGTGTAGCCAGCTCTTATAAAGACCTTTCGCCAATCCGGGATAAGCTCTACAACTGGGCACACTCTCTTTACAAGAAAGCACGGAATGAAATCACTGGTCCTACGTCGACATAAGAAGTGGTACCAATAACCCACTTGGAACGCGCTAGCTAACTCGTGACTCTTAGTTTAGGCTCTTTGGGAGGATAGGATTCAAGACAAGGAAATATAGCCCGAAGACAGCAAAATAAAAATATTATTCAGCCTTTCCAGCTCTTTTTTGGAAGGTGTGCTTTTACCTTTCTCCCAGCGGCCAAGAGTGCTTGGGTCAATACCTAGACGGTGGGCAAGTTCCTTCTGAGTGAGACCAAGGAATCGACGAGAAGCAGCTATTTTTTCTCCCGGAGTTTTGGTTTTAAGAGAATTGGGTATATAGCCAAGGAATTTGATAATCTTCGGGAGGCGGTACAGGGATGGGGATGCCCGGTTGTTTTCCCAATTGTAAATAGAAGTCTCATCGACACGAAGCTTTTTGGCAACTTCTTTTTGTTGGAGCTTTAGATCGAGCCGTTTTTTTCTTAGATGGTCACCTAAAGTTTTCAATCTCTTAGGATAAGGAAATGATGATGGTTTTCGACTCTTCAGTGTTATCTTGCAGAAAGGCAACGCAGTAAGACCTTGTGGCTACTTTGCTGATCCCAGACGGGAATGCAGCTGCACTCCCCTGGAGATACAGAAGCATCTAAATAAGGTTTCCGGACCCCTGAAAGTGTTCTTAGAATTTTATCTTCCTGACTTCTCCTTCAAAAAATTTTTCTATATTTGGCATAATGAGTCTTTCTTTTAAAAATTCAATTTCAATCTCTTCAACGTCCTTCAAATAAACTAACTGTTCTAAGAATAACCTGGGGTCAAATTCGCTACCATATTTTTTCTCAGAAAAAAC
>SDBT01005775.1_pt1 | contig 20700 bp, 17 predicted proteins | sample 2277101 | NCBI WGS metagenome assembly SDBT01 (sample SAMN10404973, study PRJNA504765) | marine sediment metagenome | isolation source: marine sediment core GS10_PC15, 103 cmbsf | place: Arctic Ocean: Southern Knipovich Ridge | collected 2010 | reverse complement strand
CATATCGATACCGGTGCCCTTGAAGGTAATCTTGCGAGGTTAATTCTCATATTATCAATTTGCCTCAGGAATAAGGATTGCCCGTTGGTTCTGAAAATCGCTGCATCTTACATCTATTGATGCACGGTTGCAAGGGGCAATCTCCGGCGGCATTGTTCGGCCCTGCCGGTTAGTAACTGTGGCAGCCGGTCATTTGTGTCGATCCAGTTCACTTCTTAACCTTTGGACGTAAAGGCAAATATACGGGTGGCATCGCCTGGATCTGGGGCAGTTCAACTTGCGCAGTGAATTGAAAAAGCCGTCGAGGCCAGCAGGAATCGACCAGCTATTTTACTCGAAGAGCGTCAATCAGGAGCGGTAGTCGCTTTGATGACGCAGGAACCATTTGTATGTTGACTCAAGCCCTTCGGCCAGCGTGGTATGTGCCTGCCAGCCTAGAGTACGCAACCGTGAGACATCCAGTAGTTTCTGTGACGTGCCATCCGGCTTATTGGTATTGTAGACGATTGTCCCAGTATACCCCACTACCGACATAATCGATTCGGCCAGTTCGCTGATAGTAAGATCGATACCGGTACCTACATTTATTAACGGCGAGCTGGCTCCGGTCTGGGATTCGTAGATTGCTTGATCCAATAGCATCACATGAAGGCAGGCCTCTGCTAGGCCGTCAACATGCAGGAATTCCCGACGGGGTTTGCCCGTTCCCCAGACTTCCACGGAAGATCGCTTTTTCGCCTTAGCTTCATGAAACTTCCGTAACAAACCAGGTATCACGTGGCTATTCTCCGGGTGGAAGTTGTCCCCGGGACCATACAAGTTGGTTGGCATCACGGCCCGATAGTTGGAGCCGTATTGGCGGTTGTAGGCCAAACACATCTCGATCCCCGCAATCTTCGCCAGAGCATATGGCCTATTGGTGGGTTCGAGGGGACCTGTCAGAAGATACTCCTCCTTGATGGGTTGAGGACAGTCACGGGGATAGATACACGAAGAACCCAAGAACAGCAGTCCCTTGACACCTCCGAGCCTGGCCTCGTGAATTACGTTGGTCTGAATTGCCAGATTATGCTGTATGAACTCGGCCGGGTAGGTGTCGTTGGCATGGATGCCTCCCACCTTAGCTGCTGCGAGGAAAACATACTCAGGTCGTTCTTTTTGGAAGAAATTTCTTACGGCTCGACCGTCCGTCAAATCCAGCTGGTGATGCGTCCGGGTAACAGTTAAGGTGTAACCTTCTTTCTTAAGGCGACGCAGGATTGCCGCACCGACCAGCCCCCGATGACCCGCTATGTAGATCTTACTCGAATGGTTCATTTGACTATTCATTGTAGTCGTAAGTACTGTAGCCATGCTTTCGCACCAGCCGGTCTTTCTCAGCAACTTTCAAATCCTCTGTCACCATCTCTTGAACCATCTCTTCGAAACTGATTTTCGGACTCCACCCCAGCTTCTTCCTGGCTTTAGAGGCATCTCCCAGTAGGGTATCCACCTCTGCGGGACGGAAATAACGTGGATCAACAGCCACTACGCAGTGGCCCTCCTCGTCGAATCCCTTCTCTTTGATGCCTGTTCCCTGCCAGCTTATATTCATCCCCAATTCACTCGCGGCCAACTCCACGAATTCCCGGACACTATGCTGCACCCCGGTAGCAATCACGTAATCTTCCGGTTCGTCCTGCTGTAACATCAGCCACTGCATTTCAACGTAATCTTTCGCATGACCCCAATCACGCTGAGCGTTAAGGTTGCCAAGATAGAGGCGATCCAGCAGACCTACTTTAATGCGGGCCAATCCTCGGGTGATCTTCCTGGTTACGAAAGTTTCGCCCCTGATCGGAGATTCATGATTAAAGAGGATACCATTGCAGGCATATAGACCGTAGGCTTCCCGGTAGTTGACTGTGATCCAGTAAGCGTACAGCTTTGCCACCCCGTAAGGTGAACGGGGATAGAAAGGTGTCGTTTCTTTCTGCGGCGTCTCAAGTACTTTGCCGTATAGCTCGGAACTCGAGGCCTGATAAACCCGAGTCTTTTTTTCAAGACCTAGAATTCGAACGGCTTCCAACAGGCGTAAAGCGCCCAGGGCGTCTGTATCGGCAGTGTATTCGGGCAATTCAAAGGAAACTTGGACATGGCTCTGGGCTGCCAAGTTGTAAATCTCATCTGGTTGTACCTGATGAACGATATGAATTAAGGAGGTTGAATCGGTCATATCTCCGTAGTGGAGCACGAATCGACGATCAGGTATGTGTTGGGGCTCCTGGTAAAGGTGATCAATGCGATCAGTATTGAAAAGGGACGTCCGGCGCTTGATCCCGTGGACCTCATAATCCTTCGCTAATAGAAATTCAGCCAAATAAGCACCGTCTTGGCCGGTGATGCCGGAGATTAACGCACGTTTCGCCATTTTTCCCTCAGGTTATATGTTGGAGCTATGATGGCTACCCTTGGAAGCCCGGTCCGCCGGGCGCTGTTCTAAAACAATAAAATCTCTTCTTGGCCTCATCATTTCCCCGTATTACAAGGCCACTAAATAAACAAGCTGACGGGCGAATTTAAACACATTACCTTCGGTCCAAGCAAGGGTAGTTATGACACCAATAACCGGCTGATAAAAGAAAAACTAGGCTGGCAACCGGATTATCCCCTCCGGGAAGGGCTCAGCCATACCTACGCCTGGATAAAGGAACAGGTGGAGAAAGCCTGAGCGGCGCCTTTTTATTGGGCACTTATACACTACCCGGCCTGGTGCACCAAATATTCCTAGTCAGGGGTGCATAATTTTCCAGTGACTTCGTCTGTGGCCGGGTTCAAACGGAGGGAGAGCGCTCGTTCCAGTGCTCGTAAACATCATCATATACCGCTTCGATTTTCCGAATATTCTTGGCGATGTTAAAATGCTCCTCCACTCGTTTCCGGCCGGCTTGTCCCATCCGTTCCCGCAATTCGGGATCATCAAGCAGCCTTAGTATTTTTCCCGCCATGGCTTCGTCATCGTCCAGGTCTACCAGAAATCCGGTTTCGCCATCAACAATCACGTCCTGCACACCATCCACCCTGGTGCCAACGACCGGTTTACCCAGCGCCATGGCCTCCAAAGGAATGAAGGGTAGCCCGTCGTAACGTGATGGTACCACCATGATTGTGGCCTGGGTGATTCGGTCTGCAACCCCTTGGGGCGTCATCCAGTCGTGAATTTCGAACCGATCCTGTAGGTCCAGTTCGTCAATCAACCCCCGGACCGTCCGGCCGTGGTGTTCCTGATAGCCCCCACCGATCAATTCAAACCGGCATTCAGGGTGTCGTCGATGCACCCGCCCTGCCGCCCTCACAAACATTTCTGGGTTTTTCTGATAGCATAGACGGCCCACCATCAGGACCATTGGTTCCGTTAAATCTTCATCCGTATCTCTCTCCGCAGGTAAGCTGACAGCATTATTGACCACCGCCACCTTCGATTCGGGAAAACCGACATCATTAATACTTCGCGTGCGCTCTGATTCACCGACCGCCAGTAAACACGCCGTGGTATGCCGCAAAACCCTTTCCACCAATTGATATATTTTACCATTGAATCTCGATGCCCCCAAGAATGCATACGCGTTGGGGGTATAGATCACCGGTTCCCATAAATCCAGTATCACTTGCAGACTTGGGCCGTCGGCCTGGACCTGGTCCGGGACTATTGTGGCGCCGGAGATCTGGTCGTGAATGACTACCTCCACCGGCGTTCCTGCGGGGATGATGGAGAAGCTCAGGTGCACCGGGGCCGCCGGCTGGGCGGCGAAGATCGGTGGCCGATTCGTGCGGATGGTGCCAGTGAAAATTCTCTTCGACTGCTGGGTTTCTTGCGCAGCCGATGCCCCTGTGGATAGGAGATTGAGCGGCAATATTGATAGCAGGAGTATCGCCAGGCAACTCTTACTCGCTCTGTTCAAAGGCACCTTCAATGGCTCCCAGCCATCGGGCAGCGACGGTAGGCTTTGAAAAGTATTTTTCCAGAATCTGCTGGGCAGCACTGAGTTGCTTTCGGGTGTCGATTTCGTTGGCGAAGAATGCGCGGGTGAGTTCCGCCAGATCGGTATCGGTCTCTCCTATCATCAAGCATTCATTGGCCTGTGGGATACCTTCCGCACCGAAGGGAGTGGTAATCACGGGCGTTCCCAGGTAAAGGCATTCCAGTATCTTGGTTTTTACACCGCTGCCGAATCTCAGGGGGGCCAGGCATACATCGGCCTGTTTGATGTATCCCGCGATTTCCGGTACGTCTGGAATGACTTCTATGCTTTCGTGGGCGGTGCCTAGGGCAGCTATATCCGGGGGTATATCGCGTCCAACCAGCTGCAAATGAAGGGCCGGGATCGCAGCTACGAGTTGGGGATAGAGCCTGGTCGCTAAATACAGTGCCGCATCATGATTGTGCAGCACCGACATATTGCCGAAGAATAATATGGTTTTTCTCTTCTCCCTCGCTGGCGAAGATTGGGGGTCGGCTTGGTCGAATTCAATGAAATTAGGGATCCAGAAGATGTTATCGAAGCCGCTACGCCTCCTTAGCGTATCCGCCTCCGATTGTGAGATGAGGACCGTGGCATCGAATTGCCGTGGCAACCGCTGCTCATATCGTTCCATCCGTTTCGATTCGATGCGTATGATGGTGGAATACAGGTAGGGCGCCAATTTGCGCAGGGATCCGGGTATTTTTGACGGCAATTTGCCGAGCGAACTCAGGGTGTCCGGGAGATCCAGCGACCGGCGGTAACGCCGAGATAATAGATCGTCCATATCAAGAATACAGCGCTTGGAACCAGATCCCAGTGCCAGCAGACTGGTCCGAACCATATCTGCAATCACTAGATCCACTTTTTCCAGGCTGACGGCTTCCCGCAACTCACGCAGCAGTGCCCTGCCCGAGTAAAGTGCTGTTTGCAGAGGCAGTCCGCGGAGTAGAGCCAATATAAAGCCCAAGGTGCTAAAACGGTAGGGGACGTGGATCGTCTTAACCATAGCCTTGATATGGGGAGATTGGCCGGTGAAGCTGATCAGCACAACCTGATATTTCCCCGAATTGAGCAGGATTTCAAGGAGGTTGCGGATAACATCACCCCTGCCATCTTCGGGCGGATCCAGCTTTTTACTGGTGAACAGGGCTATTGTTCTTTTCATGCCGGCTGGAACGGTGGCACTAACAGGTGCCATAATTTACTCTTCGACCTAATCATTCCCGAGGACATGGTGGTAGGCATTGACCAAGATACGGGTGGATGCTTGCCAGGAATATCGCTGCCGGAACTCTCCAACCACCACTTTATCACTGGGGCGATCAAGCCGTTCCAGGATAGCCTTGCGGATTGATTCCACCGAATCAGGAGAGCAATAAGACACCCGATCGCTGTAGTACTCTTGTGAGTAGCTCCGCTCGGTTGTCACAATCCTCGAACCCCGGGCAAAAGAATCCAGGCTGGCCAGGGACACGACTTCGAACCAGCTGGCGAGTACTGAAATGAGCGCCCGGAGTTCTACCTCCCGAACGGTGTCCGGAGAAAGTTGGCCCAAATAGAAAGCGTGAGGAGTTCGGCCAATCACCTCCTGGAAGGTCTGTCCGTACCATTTATGGAGTCGATTAATGCCGCCCATGAATACGAATGGGAATCCCAACCCCTCGATTGCCTGGAGGACCATCAATTGGTTTTTGCGAGGTTCAATGCGGCCGACTACCACGCCGAATTCATCCGGGAGTTGCGGCAAGTGATCAAAATTTCCATTAACGCCATTCCCTTCGGAAACGTTCGCCCCGTTAGGTACCACCCGGACTGGGGGAAGATTGGAGGTTAGATAGGTCCGGATTTCATCCTCCTCCGCTTTAGCTAGAGTTAAAACAATATCGGCATTTTCTAGACAGAACTTCTGTAGATCAGCTATTGGACGCAGTAGAGGCAATGATCTGACTAAATTAAATTCACGACGCAGAACCAGTTTCGCCCATTCCTTAGGTCGGCGGTAAACCAGGGGAGCATAGCGGAATTTCTGTTTCCGAAGCCACTCATAATACAACCGGATGTAGCGGTCAGCGTGATGGATCGGCATTAAAGCGATGGGGATGCCATACCGCTTAGCACGCCGTATCTGAAGGTATAGCGGATAGGGAGCATCCAACTGGTTCACATGATACAGGTCGTACCCCTGGAGATTCGGGCGCAGCTCGGTCGTAATCGATAACTCGCAACCCATCGAAGCGGAATACTTAAGGTATTGCTCGAATTGGTATGTATCCCCGCCATATTGAGTGTATGCATCCGTCCGCGCTTGCAGCAGTACTTTCACTTGCCGGTCCCCGCCGCTTTCTTAAGGGCCCGGTGACTGCTGAATGGTAGCACCAGCGTCCGACGGAGTATTACCTTTTGCAGCCAGCGCTTGGTGCGGTAATAGGCATCGACAATCTTCCGGATTGACCGGCCTAAAATGGATGTTGGGGAAACTGTAAAGCCGTATTCGCGCTGCAAAGCGTATATTTCGTTGGTCTGCTTCTCTTGAAATCCTACAGTTATGCTGTCGCTATGGAATCGGTGACGAAACAGGTAGGTCTTGAGATGTTTGATTTTAAGACCCTGTCGGGCCGATCTTAAATAAAACTCCCAATCGAATATATAGCGGAACTGCTCATTGAGATACCCAATGGTATCAAGCACTGATCTACGAAAAAACACAGCCGGTGTGATATAACAGTAGGCGTATAAAAGGCAGCGATAATCAAAGCCCACCTCGCGCTTGCCCATGATCTCCCTACCCAAAGTATCGATGATAAGGTAATCACCGTAAATCAGATCAAGATTCGGGTCCTTCTCGAATTCTGTCGCAACGACCGCAAGAGTTTGTTCATCATGGAACAGGTCATCCGAATTCAGCCAGGTAAGGATATCACCCGTTGCCCGGTGGAAACCCTCATTAATGGCTGCTGTCTGTCCGTCGTCCTCTTTGGAGCGATACCATAACCGGTCCTTATACCGTTCCAGGATATCCACACTACCGTCAGTGGAGCCGCCATCCAATACCAACAATTCGACGTCCGGATGAGTTTGACTTAATACACTTCGAAGCGTCTCTTCCAGAAATTGCCCCTGATTATAAGACGGTGTAATGACGCTTACTTTCATCTTATTTCTCTACCTTGCCTATACGGAGGGGTAAGAAGATAGAAGTTTATCATAAACAATATTCGCTTTTCCCAATATCTTGCTTTTACTTGCAGCTTTCTTTATTCTGCTTTTTTTTTCTTCTCGCGACGCCGACGGCGCAGTACCAGATGGCGCCTTTTGAAAGAATTCATTCTTTACACTCTTAAAGTCTTCGATTTTCTTGAAATTTGTTCCTAGTTCAGAATTTAAAAGGTCGATTACGACATTTAAATTCTCTGTAACGGTTTCAAAGCGTGCGACTACAATACAATCAGCATTGTAATTTATCACCGAACCATAAAAGTTGACATAATATTTAAGTAAGGTGTTTACATCGTGATAGGGGCATCTACTTATTAGGGAAGTTACAACGTCTAATGGGCGCCTGATTAATATTAAAATGGGAATCCCGTAATTTTTGGCTCGCACAACTTGTGCCAGAACATGCTGGTGATGGCCTATATTTGCCCTGTTTGCTTTCAAGAAAGCATAGGCAGTAAATGTATTAGCTGAACTAGGAAAGCCCTCTATGCAAATCAGGGAATGTTTATTTACCGGATTATTTATTTTCCTGCCATATATAGCATAAAAAAGGAGTGGATATTTTCCTATGAATCCTCGAATTGAAAATTTGATTGCCGCTGAAATCCTTACTATGGAATAAAGAATTGGGTACTTTTCTAAAGATTCAACAATACTCGATTTCATTTTATCCTTTTCTAACTTAAAACTTTATGAATATTTTCTTATTTTATGGGAGTACATGACCTATATAATTTTTTATTGAAAGTGATCGAAGATAATGCCAAACCTATGCTCAGCCAGAAAAAAAACTCAAAGGAATAGAAAAAAGAATAGAAAAAACTCAGAAAGATAAAGGCAGTTAAAATGCTCATTAAGCCATAGCTGGTTCCATCTGGTCTCCCTGCGGGAATTCTATTTAGATGCTTCAATATAGTAAATAACAAGAATAGGAAAATTAGGTAGCCCACCAATCCCTGGCGGGATAGAACTTCAATATGCCCGCTATGGCTGGGGAGGTGCCGCCATTGGTTGCCAATACTGAGTGTCAGGCGATTCCCAAACCCACTACCAAACACCGGTTTTTCCCGGATGCGTTCAAATTCCTGGAGCCATGCCAGGACACGCCAGTTAGCGCTCTCATCCACTATATAGTCAGCGCTGATAAAAGTAAGCTGTTCTTGTTTGAAACTGGCTAGCGCTTCGGGAGAAATTACGTTGAAAGAAAGATTCAGCCCAACAATCGACAAAAATGTAAAAATGGAAATTGCGACTCCTGCCTTGACAAGACCTTTTAGTGATAATGCCCCGTATCGCAACAAAAACAAATATCCCAAGGCGAAAAAAGTACCCACCCAGACTGATCTATGAGCGTTGAACACCACCGAGAAAAAAAGAAGGAAGGTTGGAACAAGATTGACTCGCGGTAGCCTTGGGTGCCATACGAGTTTCATTCTTGATGCAACAGCGATGAGGAATCCGGTACTAACAAGGAGCCCTCCCGATGCTGGTATTGCATGGACATGTTCGCCAGTCAGCACGTAGTTTTTTAAAATCACTCCGAGGGAGACAATCCCCACGACAAGAGCAACACGGTAGATCATTCGCAGTAGCTGTCCTATGTCGTCTGGCTTACGGAACGCAGCAATAATGTAGAATGAGAAAACAATGAACAGCAGGGTCTTCCTTGCATCGCCGAGGCTGGGGTAGCCAAAGTGGTAAAATCCTTTCAGTACCGAAAAGGCCCCATATAAAAGAAACATAAGGATCGCAATGTGCAGCGTCTTGGGAAGCCTCAAGCGAGGCATTCCTCTCAAGTAGGCTACCATGATATAGAGTCCGGCCGCCATAAGGGCCACATCGCTCAACGTGCCACCGGGAGTGGTGGGGAGGAGCTTAATGTCGGTCATATATTCCTTGAACACGGAAAACATCAGTATCAACAGCCCCATAAAGGTAGTAGGGGAGAACAATGCCAGGATGAGGAAAGCGAGGCTAAGTGGCAAGGCAACTGCGAGGCTCATGGCAATTTCTAATATACGAACTCTGTTATCGGAATGCCTGACAACATGAAGGCCCTACTAAGGCTGATAACAATCATTGGATGTGACAACTGCGTACCCCACAAGGCACCTAATTTACAGCTGGGCAGCGATTCCGGCGGGATGCCACTGCCAAAAGACTGCAATCGCTATGGTCAGCCAGTTCCTTTGGAACGATAGCACTCATTTTGCCTTTTGATTCCTATATACAACTGTTATTCCTTGGCGGAAACTCCTCATTATGCCAGTTATTATTTTTACCGCATTATGAAACATTATTCCTGGTATGAGATAATTATTATATTGAAAATACTCTACAACTAAACCCGCCTGTTTGCCGATTATTTTGAGCTCATTAAGTGTATATTCCCTAAAATGTCCCGGATTTTCAACTGTTTCTCGTATCATTTCATAAGGATTATGCCCCATTAACATTTTCAATCTCTTGTGGATGGCTACAGCGTTAGGTGTTTGTATCAATAGGTATCCATTCGGCTTGATTAACGTCCTGACATACTTGAGAACAAGCTTAGGGGAGGTATAAAGATGTTCAATTACTTCCGCCATTATAACGAGGTCATATTTTTGTAATTCGGGCCATTTTTCCACATATTGGGCCAAATTAAGGTTAAATTCCAAGTGAGTAGCAATGTGATCCTCGCTATACAGTCTTGTGTTTTTATAGCCCAGAGTGGTAATGGAAGTATTGCTGAAGGATTGTGCAAGTAATTCAGTAAGAAAATGGGGCCCAACATCTAAGATATATACTCGCTTATTTCGTGTCGCACTAATTTTCTTCACAATTCGAGTAACTATTCTTAAAAGAATGGCGTATCGGCTGGCGTGCCTTGTTAAGAACTCTCGCTCGTCGTTATTGAGTTTCCAATCAGAGAAATATTCAATTATTTCTTTCCTGTTAAGCATATTACATCCCACGTCGTTAGAAGTTGCTCGGTTAACTCGTAGTGAAAGACCTCGCTCCCGATTAAATTCTTCCAGACAACTGACCGCAAGCCTTAGAGTCGCTAGAAACCCTTTCGATAACTTTGATCTCATTCGGCGCAGATCTCCTCAATGATGCCACTGGGATGCCACTGGCGGAGAAATCGTTTGGTGACTTCCCGCCACGCATCTGGATAGTCATCTTTTATTGAATCTGCTCCTAGAAGGCATGCGACCTCGTTTAAAGTAGTCATATTCTCGTTTATTACTGACCAAAGGAGAAGCACTGTCGAAAGTCTATTTAATAAAGAACTTGAAGATTCTTCGCTCGTATAAAATGTGATTCTGTCATAGAATAATTTACGAATGTATTTGCCTTCTCTTGTGACATAGTTTTGATATGTAATCAAGCTGTCAAACATACATCCAAGACGCTTAGATTCAAATATCAAGAATCTTTCAAGAAATAGTTTGGTGGTTTGCTGCCATTCTCGATTGGTTGACTCGAGACTCAACGTTGAAAAATCGGGAGATAATTTGTTTTTAATACCAATCATATATTGATGAGCGACCTCATCGGGGATATTCCACCCATTTTTCAGTTCCATAAATTTTCCTATACGCCGTAAATAAGAATAATTATATTCATGATGCTGAATCAAGTAGGAATCCCCAAGGACAATTTTAGCTTTATTGATTTCAAGTGTTGCTAATTCTAATCTATCCTTTGAAGAATATGCACCTACATTATCCAGCAGCAACCTTGCGATAAGCAATCCTCCTCCCCTTGTCCGGAAGTATCGGGTGCCTTCGGAAAGTGGAATGAATCGAGCAGGAAAACATCGTATCTTATTTCGTAAGGTACCATAAAGAACCTTGTATCCATATTTTAACTCGTACCGCACAATTGTAGACATTGGTATTGATAACTTCCATGATTCAAATGGAACTAGATCAATCTGTTTAACACTGACTTGTTTATTTAGCTTGTTTTCTAGTTGAAGGAACCCGTTCTTAAGATTCGATGGGATTCTTTTCCAACTTCTAATCACAACCAGAATGTCATAATCATTTGCCGGTATATAGTTTCCATTTTTCAACTGTACTCCACCTTCACCTCGCCCAAATCCTCCAATCAAGAGAATCGATTCAATCCATGGCCCAAGTAAATCCTTAAGATTATTTACAATTATGGACAATTCACTGTCGATAATAATATCAGCAGCCGGATCATCAATTATGGTATATTTACTCATGTAGGTGATCCCTGCAATCTTACTTGGGCTTGCAAAGGTATGCCCACTACTCCTGGCCCCCGATATGGTTGGCCGGTGAGAGAATATGCCGCAGTCTGAAATATATCCGCCATTTCGATCGATCCCAAGGTAGCCCCAAGGTTCTCTTCCGTGCAATGAAATATGACCGCGCCGTGATTATCCGATACCTCCCTCCGGTAGCCATGCATGGCCACCGGTGGCCGCCGCCCGTGCCAGAAATCCGGGTAAATCATCCAGCCATCCTCAACCCAGTAGATCAGGTCGCCGAATTTGCGGCTGGGAAAGTTAATACCGTAGTGGTTACGGTCCTTGTCGGTAACCAGGGTCAGCCCGGGTAGCTCGTTCATCCTCTCCCGGATCAATGGCTCGGCCCCATCACTCAGCAACCAGAAACGGGCCAGGGTGGAATCGAGAAAATGAAAGTAATCCCGGCCTGGCGTCAAGGGAAGTTTAACAAGACACGCTTGCACATCCACGTAGTTATCAACCGGCGCCATCCCATGGTCGCCGAAGGCCAGCAAATCGATCCGATCATGGACTTCAGCCGCCCGGCGGTATATTCGCTCGATGGCCCGGTCGACCAGCCGAGCCGCCTCTTTTTGCTCGCTTGAGCCTGGCCCATGGTGATGCCCGGCCTGGTCTAAGTCACCCAACAGTACCAGCATAAACGATTCCTCGCCGGTCAGGCGTTTGGGTAACTGCTGCTCCACATCCCTCGCCCAGGGTGAATATTTAGGGTAACCATGGTAAAACCAAGCCTGCCCGGTCGCACGGCATATGTCGAACAAGGTCCGGTTCTCCCCGGCGAATCCCGGTTCGTCTACGAAATGCTTTTCGCAGAAATCAAAGTGTGGCAACAGCTTGAACGGCACCCAGGCCACACCCGGATTGCTGGCGATCCTCGCCGTTGAGGCCTGGCGCTTGATGATTCTCGCCAGCAGCCGCCGCAGAGGATATTGCAGGTAAGGGCTCAGGTGGTCCAGCCAGCCCGGAAGCCATCCGGTCCCTGGCAAGGGGGGGCGTGACTCGCGATAAACGAAATGCGCCCCACCTTGATACTGTTCGGGATTGGTGCCGGTTAAATAGGCCCCGTCCGGTTCGAAGCCGAAAGGAGGTATGACCCGGGTTACAACCCCTTGCTGTCCCTGGCGATATAAAAAGGGCATATCCACTTCAGTAATATAGTCCGGACGCAGGGCGTCCACGTGGATTAGGCATGTGAGCTGTTGCATCTTCATCGTTCAGTCTCTATAACAACATCACAACAGGCTCCTGTAAACATCCAAGGTTTCTTTCGCACACTTTTCCCAACTATACGTTTTCGCTCGTAGTATCCCTCTCGTAATAAGTTGCTTCCTTAAATCACTATCGTAGAGGACGTTCAACAAAGCATCCTTCATTTCATCGGAGTCTTGAGGATCGAATAGATACCCAGCATCGCCCAGAACTTCTGGTAAAGACGATCGGTTAGAAGAAGCAACTACACACCCAATTGACATGGCCTCTAAGACAGGAAACCCAAATCCTTCGTACAAGGAGGGTACTGCTAATACCTCGGCATTTTGGTATGCTGATCTCAACAAGTTATCATCCCCATTTAAATAAAATACTTTGCTCATAATACCTGACTGCCGTAAGGTTTGCAGCTCTGTGTTCGTGAAAGGTCCGCCGCCAAAGCATAATAAGTTGAAATCCTTACTAAGACGTCTAGACTTGGAAAAAGCTTGTATTAATCTCATAAAATTTTTGTAAGCTGCGCGCCGCCCAACAAAAAGTATATATGGTTTTGGAAGCAATTCCACATTTTTATTTGTTTCAATTCTCTTATTATTCATTGGATTGCCATGATAAACCACATGGACTCGTTCTGGAGGCACGTTAAATAATTCTATTAAATCAGATTTTGTTGATTTGGAAACTGCTATGATTGCGTCCGCTCGTTCAACGGCTTCTCGCTTATGATAATGGCTACGATTGCCTCTAGCAATATAACCTGGAAACTTTTCAGGTATCATGTCATGTACAGTGACAACACGCTTACATTTTACTGATGGATTTTTGTGTACATAATAGTATGTAGGATGATAAATATCGTATTCCATACGCGCTGTTTTTTCAAACCGCTCGAACCACTCCCTATTAATTAAGCCAAATATTCTTCCCGTTTTAGGAATATACGGCCGTCTGTAGCCTATGAATGTTGAAATAGCATCCTTAAATTCCTTCCCTATATAATGGTTTAAATAGAGACCCGTAAAGCAAGTTATATTGCAAATCTTACTTGCCGAAAGCGCCAAAATAAGATCTACAAAGTAGCGAGGTGTTCCGCCATATTTACGATCGAATACTTGATAATCATAAATAACCCTTGGAACAGACATGGTGTTCTTATATTGCATTATCAATTTTAAAAAATATATAGTTTCTACATAGTTTTACGAAGTGATGATAATTCCATAATGAATGCGATACTAATCTCCAACTCATTAGAGCCATCCCGACAAATCCATCTGAATCAGAGACTGCAACTTCAGAATATCATCCCTAAATATACCTTTTAGGAACTCTCTTGTTTTTTCACTCATCTTCGGTTTATTGTCATATGCATAATTAGATTTAATAATTAACTTTCGAATACGCTTAAGTACTACTTGAGGGATATAAGGTTTAACTAGGCTTTTAAAAGCAAATGGCTTATGAGTTATGTAGTCAACTATTTTTATCTTAGGCAATCCGGTCCTATTTTGTATAGAAAGATCGGGTATGGATTTATTATCAACATCCAAAAAGTCCCATATATCTCTTAACATATCTATCGGTTCATTGCTTAGGTCCTCAAATAAATATATTTTAACTTTATCCCTTCCAAAAGTATCTATATACTTTTTAACCTGTTGATAATATAAACCAAAGCTCTTATAATAATGAATAGGGACCCAATTGTTTATAAGTCTATCCTTTTCGCTGGACAAACCTTCTTCAAAACTTAACGTTTCAATTCCCTTCATAATAGCAAAAAGATAGAATGAATAGGCTCGTTCAACCGGATTTCGGAGAATTATAATTATTTTGACATCGGGCAGATAATGTTTTATCGTTTTTGCTGTATTTGGGTAATACAGGTAAAAGGTAGAGCACTCACCAATAGCTCTCTCGCAAGTGACCTTATTAAAAAGATCCTCATATGTCGTCAAATCTGAAATGTAACCTCGATTATAACCCAATGAACTTGGCCCCTGAAATTGAGGTTTATTATTAAAGAAACAGAAAAATTGAGGTTCCTTCATCGGACTCATATATATTTCGGGGTGCTGCTTCAAATAATGGTAAAGGGATGTTGTGCCTGACTTGGCCGCACCAACAACTAAAAAATTAGGTAACATGGATCGATTCCTCCCGTCTCATGATTCAAGAAATTTGGGTTTATAGCCGATCCAGAAGCCGAAAAGATTGTAAACGCTGAAGGAAGCGCCAAGGTTCCAGGCTGCGGTGCTCACAGCCGTGGCTAATCCAGCTCCCAAAATCCCGAATCTAGGGATGAGCAGTGCGTTCAGAGTAATATTAAGAATCGCTGCCGAAATAAGAACGTTTCTAAAGGATACTTGGTTTCCGGTCATATCGAGCAGGAACCCTACCGACCCGCAGCCGGCATTGATGAATTGGCCCGCGCAGAGGGCCATGAGGGCATAGGCCGCAATCTCAAAGTCCGGGCCGAAAATTCCCAGGATCGGTTTGGCTAATATTAACAATGCCAGTAGAACCGGCAGGGAAGTCCAGAAAATCAGGCGGGCGGCGAACTGGGCCAGCCGCTTAAGGCCCTCAAGATCAGCCTGGGAATAAAGTTCGGAGAATTTAGGGGCCATGATGCTATTGACCGCCACCAGTGAGAAGCTGGTCAGAATGCTTAGCCGTTGAGCGATCCGGTAGAGCCCCACTTCGTTAGTGTTGGTGAAAATTCCCAGCATGACAATATCGGTCCATCCCAGAATTAGTAGCATGGCTGAGGACATCATCATGGGCATTGAAGCTCTCCAAATAGCTACTCTGCTTTCCGCCGGTGCTCCTATGTTTGCCCTGGGAGGCAGGGCCCGTTTCAGGACCAATGCACTAAAGGCCATCGATAAGGCGGCAGTGATGCAATAAGCCCATATGGGCAACAGATAATACGTGGCGAATACGGTCGTCAATACCAATAGCAATAGCAAATTAGACAATGGGGTAAATGTGGCCTGAAACAGGTATGAAGCCCGAATGCGTTTCAGTCCCCGAAGGGCCGATGCATTCACCCCGGCGATAACCAAAAAAGGCACCGCGATTGCGATGATCATAAAGGCTGGTCTGAGCGTTGCATCTGTAAAAAGTGCAGGGGCGACATAGTTCCCAAACGCCCACAGACTCATACCGGCTACGAGCGAAGATGGGACCAGAAGTGATAGAGTGCGGGCTAGAATGAGCCGGATGGCCGCACCATTATTTTGAGCCGCGTGTCCGGCGATAAATCGGATGATCGAAGTTCTGGTTCCCATCTGGCCGAACAGGACGAAGATGCTGGCTATGGTTACACTCAAGGCGAAGGTACCGATTACGCTCGCTCCATACACCCGGGCCATGTAGAGGTTAAATAAGTATGAGAAAAATAGCCCGCCGACCTTTAGGAGAAAGGCTGTCGAGGTTCCGCGAATAATCTCATGGCGGTGAGTGTCCGATCCTGAAAAGATCGACTTGATGCGTTTGATCGGATGAAACTCCATGAAGGAATCGTCTGGACCGAGGCTAAAATTAGGATTTAGGCCGACGCCAGAAAACCAATAGCCGTTTGAGTGGCAGGTCCTGCCGGAGACGAGTTACAGCCTGCTGCAACTCTGCCAGCTTCCCGGCCTGGCTCCGGTTGTTTTTCATATCGGATACTATGACCCGTGCATACGCCAAGCCCAGCCCCAAACCCATTCCAAGTATGAAACTCATGATAACAATCAATGTCCGCTTGGGGGCACTTCTTTCCAGTGGCGGCACCGGCGCCTCAAGAAGAGTGATCACCGGCCGGCTGCGCTGCAGTTCTATTTCTGCCTGGGTCAATTGGGTCTGCAAATCGCTATAAAGCTGAGATTTAAATGACAGAATCCTTTTCAACCGATCCATCTCAGTCAAAAGCTTGGCGGTACGGGGATCCTGGTTGCGATCTAAAAACTGGGCTAGATTCTGTTCCGCGATTTCCAACTCCACCTGGGTCTCATGGAACCTCTCTCTTACGAAAGCCAGATTCTCAATAGCTTTCTCGGAATAAAGGGCCTGTATTCGTTCCGTGAGATGGCCGATGAAAGTCATCACCAGATTGGCGGAGAATAGTGGGTCATGGGTGGTGGCGCTGATGGACATGATCCCGGTGTTGCGATCCACGCGCACTGAAATCCACTCCCTCAAGGCCTCGAGAACGTCCTGTTCTTCTTCTGTCATCATCACCAGCCGGTCTATCCCAGGCCCTGAGCTGTCAAAGGTTATCACTGGTTTATCATAGAAGGCGTTTATGATAGTGCCCGGAAGGCCCAAGGTATATTTCTTGACGAAGGCCAAGGCCACTTTGATCCCCCCCGGGGGTCGGGTGTAATATTCCATGAGCGTCATACTGCTGTCAATGTCGGCGAAATAAAAGGTGCTGTGAGCGACGGCCGAGCGCACCTCCAGGCTCTTCAGGATCGCCGGGTAAGTGTCAGCCGTAACGCCGGTAGTGCTACCACCGAGATTGATCCCCAACCCCCGCAGCAGGCCTGCTCCGGCCAAGCCGCCGAGCGGGTTCTGTTCCGTAATCTCACGGATCACCTGGGCGGTGGCAGTGTACTTGGAGGGACTTAGGATCGCGATCAGCAGTCCCAGGCCAACAGCGGCAGCCGTGGTGCCCGCGATAAGACGTATATTCTTTACCACGGCCAGGAGGGCGTCCATGGCGGACATCGGATCCGGCGTTGGCATTTCCGGAGGCTGCCGCATGGGATCCAGGCTCAATTCTTTTCCCGTCCAGGTTGAGGGATGCTGCTATCCCCCTTTCTAAAGGTTCTTATCAGGGTCGGACGCATTAATCTAAGTTATACACTGATTCCGTTTCTCAAAAACATTTCCGGCCCCCGAGCGGCTCCTCCCCGCCTGAGGGCATTTGCTGCGGCCCAACACATTGGGTCAAGCAGCCGAGCCCGAAATTAATTTATTGTGCTGCGCCGGGGTATTAATATTCAGCCCGTTTGGAACGTACCTGGTGAGCAACACTATCGAGGTTCAATGCGAATATTAGTGACCGGCGGTGCCGGCTTTATCGGTTCACACGTGGCCGCAGCTTTCATAGAAGCCGGTCATACGGTTTTTGTGGTCGACAACCTCTCCACCGGTCTGAGACCGAATGTTCCTTCAGGGGCCGAATTCGTCGAGGGTGACATCACCGACCGGTCCCTGCTGGCATCGCTATTCGCCGAGCAGCGGTTCGAGGTGGTCAGCCATCACGCCGCCCAAATGAACATCCGTGTATCGGTGGCCGATCCGGTTCTGGATGCCCGGGTGAACATCATGGGCACCTTGGAACTATTGCGGCAAAGTGCGGAGACCGGAGTAAAGAAGTTCATGTTTTCTTCCACTGGAGGGGCCGTCTACGGCGAACAAACCCAATTCCCCGCCGACGAGGAGCATCCCACTAACCCGGTTTCCCCCTACGGCGTGAGTAAACTGGCCGGCGAGAAGTATATTCACTACTATAGTCTGGAGTATGGCTTGCCTCATTTCATCATGCGTTACGCGAACGTCTACGGTCCTCGTCAGAATCCCCAGGGCGAGGCGGGAGTAGTGGCGATTTTCTCGTCACTACTGGTGGAGGGCAAGCAGGTCACCATTAACGGCGACGGGCGTCAAACGCGCGATTATATTTACGTGGCGGACGTAGTGGAGGCTAACCTGGCCGGCCTGACTACTGACTCCAATCTGACGATTAATGTGGGCACCGGCATTGAAACCGATGTGCTCACACTCTTCGAGCAACTGCAGCAGGCCAGTGGCAGCGACTTGCCCCCTCGGCACGGTCCCGCCAAACCGGGCGAACAGTCTCGCAGCGTGATCAGTCCCCGGCGGGCCAAGGAGCTGCTGGGCTGGGAGCCGGGGATTGACCTGGCAGAGGGCCTGCGCCGGACCTATCAATCCTTCGCCTGAGGCTGCTCCCGGCCGGTGGCCCCAAGACTAGCCGGTGGTCATTACCGTATGTAGCGGCTCCCGGCACCGCTGAGGAAGATCACCATTGCCAGAGACGGCGGACCCACCACCTAATAATATTACCCGGCTATGTCGGCCGCCCGATCGAATGGTAGATGAAGCCCCGCGTCCGCATCTGGGCTGGATTGTATTGGTTGCGGCCATCAAAGATGATCGGCCGGGCCAGGGCCTGGTGGATGCGATTAAAGTTGGGACGGCGGAAATGATGCCACTCGGTGACCAGCACCAAGCCGTGAGCCTCCTCCAGGCATTGATACATATCCGGGGAATATTCAATCGGCAAGTTGTACTGCCGCTGGAAGGCTGACTCGGCCACCGGATCATAGGCCCGGACTACCACGCCTGCCTTCAAAAGGTCCTGGATAATAATGGCGGCCGGTGATTCCCGCACGTCATCGGTCTCCGGCTTGAAGGATAACCCCCATAAGGCAATTGTTTTTCCCGCCAATCCATCCTCGTGAGAATCGTAATACACTCTCATCTTGGATACCAGCAGTTCTTTCTGGGCCCGATTCACTTCTTCGACGGCCGAGAGAACCCGCAGATCCACACCCTTGCGATGGGCGGTTCGGATTAAAGATTGCACATCCTTGGGAAAGCACGATCCGCCGTATCCCACGCCGGGAAATAGAAAGCGCCGGCCGATCCGGTCATCGCTGCCAATGCCGATCCGGACTTGGTCAACATCAGCCCCGGTGGCCTCGCACAAGGCCGCGATTTCGTTCATGAAGGAAATCCTGGTGGCCAGCATGGCGTTGGCCGCATATTTGGTCATCTCGGCGGAGGGAATATCCATCAGCAGGATCCGGCTCTGGTCGGTGCGGCAGAAGGGATCATACATCAATTGCAGCCGTTGAGCAGCCCTCTCGCTATCGGTGCCGATAACAATTCGATCGGGATTGAGAAAATCTGATACCGCTTTGCCTTCTTTGAGAAATTCAGGGTTGGAAGCTACATCGAAGTCGATTTCAAGTCCCCTGGCAGCGATCGCTTTCTGAATTTCAGCCCTGACCAGTTCGGCGGTACCCACCGGCACGGTGGATTTGGTGATAATGATTTTATAACCCTCGATGGTCTGACCGATCTCCTCAGCCACCGCTAAAACGTGCTTTAAGTCGGCGCTGCCGTCCTCGTCCATGGGGGTGCCCACCGCGATAAATATAAACTCGCTGGTATCGACCGCTTCCGGCAGGCTGGTGGTAAAGGTGAGCCGTTCCTCCTCTAAGTTATTATCCAGCAGCTCCTGTAATCCCGGCTCATGAATCGGTAGCGTGCCTCTCGAGAGATTATTTATTTTTTCCTGGTCGATATCAATGCAGCACACTTGGTTGCCCATGTGGGCGAAACAGGTGCCGGTTACCAAACCGACGTAGCCGGTTCCAATGATGGTTATGCGCATCTAGTCCTCTCAGCAGATTATAGCACTAGCATAAATGAAATAAGTGATCATTTAACCCGGGATATCACTCATCTTTTCGACCAATTACCGTTTAATTATCACCCAGGAGCGCCTGCTCCTAAGGTTTTGTCAAACTGGTATCGGAAATATACTTGAATTCAATTTAGCCCTGTGAATGTGCTCCAGCCCAACTCAATCTTTTCATACTGGGCCTTCCACCTGAACCCCTCCCTCAACAAGCTGAATGTTTATTGGACACTCGTCCTATTGGGAAGCGGCTAAAACCAAGTTGGGCAGATTCGGAAGGCGAGCAGCGGGTGATCTAATAGGCGCCGCGACTAAAAAGTACCGCCGGGATGGTTTCGAACAGGATTTCCAGGTCGAACAATAAGGAATTATGCTCCACGTAATAAAGGTCCAGAAGCACCATTTCTTTAAACTCGATGTCACTGCGGCCGGAAATCTGCCACAGGCCGGTCATCCCCGGTTTTACTCGCGAACGGTCCTGGATGGCATCCCAGAAATCATCGCTCATCCCTACTCGTTCGAAATCCTCAACCGGCAGGGGACGGGGACCTACCAGGCTCATTTCGCCG
>SDBT01005774.1_pt1 | contig 20700 bp, 16 predicted proteins | sample 2277101 | NCBI WGS metagenome assembly SDBT01 (sample SAMN10404973, study PRJNA504765) | marine sediment metagenome | isolation source: marine sediment core GS10_PC15, 103 cmbsf | place: Arctic Ocean: Southern Knipovich Ridge | collected 2010 | reverse complement strand
AAACAATCAATGTCTTAAGAAGGCTTCTTTACCTTCACTCCGCTCACACATCTTTATATAAGCAGACTTCTATGTAATTTGTGTGGTTATTATATAAACAGTATTTTATTTTGTCAAATAAATTTGAAATATGACAGCAATTAATCATCTTCCGCCAATTCTACCCCAGATACCCGATCAAATAAGGCTACTGGTGCTCAATATATAATTAAAAACAAAAAACATGATAGAAGACTATGTGGATTTTTTGCTTATGGCAACTGCCAATTCGGTGACCCTCTTAACACATGGTCCTCCAAGCAGGTGGTAGGCCAGTTGCCGCCTGCTACTACTACCGGACAGTAATATAATTACGTAATAGACCCTACTTAGAACTTTAAAATATTAATACAGAATAATCAATCATTAAAAATATGATTTATGATAGATTTATTTTGAAAAAGAAAGTAATAAAGACAGAGAATGTAAAATTATCTGTACCAATATAGCTAGTAAAATATTTGACCTTTCCTCCAAAAGCCGGATCACTTTTCGGGGGACTCTCATCAACATTTTAAACATAATTATGTTATTATGTATCCCATAAACATAATTATGAATTAATATAATTTTTTCTGAAATAGAGGTCATTTTTGTCTGAATTAACTATAAAACAGATCTGTAAAATGATTGATATCAGCTCTGTTGTTACCAATAGCTCAATAGAAGATGTCAGCGAAATGATAGATTTAGCAAAAAAATATAAATTTATAGCTGTATTCGGAATGCCTTGCTATATGGAAGCTATTAAGAAATTACTTGATGGTGAAAGAGATATAAGAGTTGGTGGATTAGTAGGATTTCCTTCTGGCGCAGAAAGTTCAGAAATTAAAAAAATACAGGGGAAATGGTGTATGGAAAAAGGTGCAGATGAGGTTGATATGGTAATAAATGTTGGTTGGCTGTTAAGCGATTGGGATCAAAAGGTATTGGATGATATTAATTACGTAAAAGAAGTAATTGGGGATATACCTTTAAAAGTAATATTAGAGACTACTTATTTAAGTGAAGATAATATAAAAAAGGGTAGTGAATTAATTGCTAAATCTGGGGCCCAATATATAAAAACTGGTACTGGATGGGCATCACCTACCAAGATAAAACATATTGATATAATTAGGTCGGTAGTTGGAAATAGTATAAAAATAAAAGCTGCTGGTGGGATAAACAGTTTAAATATCATAAAGAATATGATTGGTCATGGAGTTTCAAGATTTGGAATCGGCGTAGATTCAGCAAAGAAAATAATTAAAGATTATTATAATATTGGATCGATTTAAAGCAAACCTTAAAGTATTAGAAGTCTCATTTAATACACAAGGTGCCCTTATATGGATAGAAGTACAATTAATACCATAACCGCAGGTCTTCGCTTCTTTTACACCAGGACCTTGCCGGAGACATTCTGTCCAGATAAACTGGCCAAGTTAGTTTTTTCCTGTGTTAGAGACCATAAGCATTGGGTGATGCTTATGGCTACCTATGCAGGGAGAACTCCGTATCAGTGAACTGATAAAGCTAAAAGTAAGTGATACTGATAGCAAGAGAATGATTATAAGGATTGAAAATAGCAAGGGGAAAATCATTATAACATGCTTTCCCCGAGGCTACTTGAAGAACTACACTCTTACTGGAGAATACATTGCCTGATCCTGGGTACTGGCTTTTTCCAATTAAAAACAAGAAAGCCTATTACCTTCTTTTATTCTTAATACATCTTCCATAATCTATTTGGTTACCTTTGTAGCTTTTATGTGATGCTGGGACATTTATTCTATAGGTTTCTTACTGTTACCCGAAATTTTAATTAAAATATATGGTTTACCTAAACTAAGTAAAGAGTGATCCAGCATGAGCTTAGTATTGTGTAATTGAGGGTTATAACAATTTGTGATTTTTTGGAGGGTCTAAATCACATATTATTTTCTAAACCCATGCTGGAGGTCTGGTAATTAACTTGTTTTTATATTTCATGAAAATTAATCCATTGCCAGTTCATATATCTTAACAATATCTTCCTTATAAAGTTTTCTAAATTGACCGATAGGTCCATTCTCGGTACATTTAGCTGCCATTTCTTCAAATTTATCATCACCTATCTTAATATCATTTAACCTGGTGGGAAGGCCTATTTCCAAAAAGAAATTTTCAAGTCTTTTTATACCTTCAAGCGCTGTCTTTTCCGGATTATAAAAATCCAGATCAATATTCCATACCCTTACCGCAACTTGGGCAAATCTCTCAATATTTAACTTATACACATATTTCATCCAGGCAGGAATTATTATAGCCAGACCATCCCCATGGGAAATATCATAAATTGCTGAAAGTTCATGTTCTATCCCATGGGAAGCCCAGTCACCAATTCTTCCGGTAGACAGTAAATTATTATGAGCAATACTTCCCGCCCACATTATTTCAGCCCTGTAGTTATAATCCTGTAAATCTGTTAGCAGAAGCCTGGTATTATTAATTACTGTCTTTAAGGTAGCTTCCGACAACCTGTCAGTAAGTTCAACGTTTTTTACCTGAGTAAAATATCTTTCAAATACATGAGCCATTATATCAGCCACTCCTGTGACTGTCTGTCTGGCTGATAGGGTAGAAGAAATCTCGGGATTAAGTACGGAAAATTTGGGGCGTAAGGAATCACTTACTGCATCTCTTTTGTACCAACCCTCTTCATTGGTTATAACAACAGCCTGACTGACTTCGCTTCCTGCTGCAGGTATGGTCAATATTACTCCCAGCGGAATAGATTCTTTTATGACTGCTTTTTTTGAAAAGAAATCCCATACATCTCCCTGGTAAGGTACCCCTGCAGCTATGGCCTTGGCTGAATCTATAACGCTTCCTCCGCCAACTGCAAGTATAAATTCAATATTTTCTTTTCTGCAAATTTTTATACCTTCTCTTACCAGGCTCAATCTGGGATTGGGTTTTACACCACCAAGCTCTAAGATTTCAATTTTTTCATTCTCCAGGGATCTAATTATTTTATCGTAAAGACCGTATTTTTTTATGCTTCCCCCACCATAATGCAGAAGGACCTTCTTGCCAAACCCTATGGTCTCCTTTCCTGCTCTTTGTTCTGTGTCTTTTCCAAATATGATTTTAGTTGGGTTAAAATAATCGAAATTTTCCAATTTTTTCTCCTTAAAATGATCTTATGTATAAATCAAGTCCGTACAAATTATATTTCTCAAAGGTTCGAAACTTAACACCTTCCCTTTTAAAGAATAGAGTCGCTTAATATTGCTTTCTTTAATTTAGAATAATTCTCTTTGATGCTGGAACCTTTTATAAACAACCCGCTTGATCCTCCGACAAAAGCATTTGCTCCTACTTTGCTCAGCCTGGAGATGGTGTCAGGATCTATATGGCCGTCAATATAGATATCTTTTTCCATATTTCTTTTATCCAGTTCTTCTCTAATCCTTTTAACCTTTTCAATTACCGAAACCACAAACTCCTGTCCGGTAAATCCTGCTTCTACTGCCATCACCAATATATAATCGGCATAATTGTATAAATATTTTATCTCTCTTTCATTGGTGGCTGCATTTACTGCCAATCCGCATTCCATTCCTAAACCCTTTATCTTGGCCAGGGTCTGAATCGGATTATTCGAAGCTTCTATGTGGAAAGAGAGCTTATCAATCTTTTTATCTTTAAAAATTTCAATTTTCTTAAAAGGGTCAGCCACCATCAGATGGGTTTCAATTTCTATATTTTTAAAATTCTTAAGATAATCAAATATCTTTGTTCCGAAGCAGTAATTATTTACAAATACCCCGTCCATAATATCTACATGCAGAAAATCTATCCCAATATCAATCAATGATTTTATTTCATTTCCCATTTCAAGCTGATCTGCACAAGCCAGAGAGGCCCCTATTTTATATTTTACTTTTCTGTTCATTAAACATCTCTCATTTCATTTTTTTAATTATTAAAAAGACTATAATATTCATTTATATCATTACCAGAAATAAATTCCCTTATCTCCTCCATATTTGGCATTGAATCTTGCGCTCCCTTTTTTGTAACTGATATTGCCCCAATGATATTGGCCATTTTTGAACTGGAGATTAAATCTTTGTCTCTGGACAGCCCATAAGCCAGGCCGGCATTGAAAGCATCCCCTGCACCTACTGTATCAATAGCTTTTACCTTGATGGACTTAATAAAAGCGTGTTGGTTCTTATTCATTATTAATACTCCATAATCATCAATTTTGTTTATTACATTTTCCACACCTTTGTCCAGAAGAATGCTGCCAGCCTTTAAGGAATCATCACTATTTCTTATCTTAATTCCTGTTAGCTGTTCCATCTCTACTCTATTGGGAGTTATTACCGAGATGTGTGGGAATATATCATCCGGTATGGCACTAAAGGGTGCAGGGTCCAGGATAATAGTCTTACCCTTTTTGCCATGTTCTTTTATTAGATGGAAATCTATTTCTAATGGTATCTCCAACTGTAAAAGAATAATATCTGATTCATTAAGCACTTTATCAGCTCTTTTAATATCTTTTAGATTTAGTCTGCTATTAGCTCCTGGATAATGGGCAATACTATTTTGTCCATTAGAATCTATAAATATCAAAGCAATCCCAGAATGGATATCACTGCTTTTATAAACATAATCTACATTAACATTATTGTGTCTTAGATTCTTTATTAAGCTTACTCCATAATTATCATTTCCCACTCTTCCGATAAAAGATACAGCTGATCTAAGCTTTCCAAGACCTATTGCCTGATTGGCTCCTTTTCCTCCATTATACTCATTAAAACCGCTGCAAATAACAGCTTCACCAGGAACAGGAAGGTGGCTCATGGTTGCTACAAGATCCATGTTTATGCTTCCAATAACACAGATTTTTTTCATATCCTAATACCTTTCTTGCCTATTATTAATAGGTCTTATCACTGAAACTTATTTTAATAATTAATACCTGTTTATCGGGAAATGTCATTTCATTTCCTTTTAAAAACTTAATAAAAATATTAACTGTTTGCATCACCATTAATTCTTTGCCAAACAGGATTATTCCTTTCTCTTGCCTTATCATCAAGAATTATTAGGATAATTTTTCCTCCGGATGCCTTCTTTTAAGCTCTTCAATAGCATAGTCTCTTCCGGTTTCTTTTAAATACTCGATATATTCTTTTAACTTTCCTCTGGCATGGTATGGCCCACCTTCCGCAAGCACTATATTAAGGGGATCTTCTATATCTTCCATTGTGCCCATCATATTATTATGCCACTCATTATAATAGGCTAAAGCTTTTTTTATTATTTCCGGATTATCTTTAGCAAGATTATGCTGCTCATGAGGATCTTCTTTAATATTAAATAGCATCTCTTCAGGAAAGAGATGGTATCCATCATGGTATGTTCTCATATATAGATAATCTGAGAATCTTACGGACCTCTGGCATACATGAGCGCATTGGCTCAATACCAGATAAACCCTTGAGCAGTCCCTGCCTTCAGTTATCGCTCCTGCAAAACTGCTTCCGTCCCAGGATGGCAGTTTCATATCGTCTGAATCAGGACCAATAAGTTCCATTATTGTTGGAAGCAGGTCCAGATTATAATGAAGCCCCTTATCAGCAGTACCTTTTGATCCACCGGGCCATTTGATAATTAAAGGAATCCTGCAGGTTGCCTCATCTGCTGTTGCGTGTTCATGGTATATGCCAAGTTCCCCAAAATTTTCCCCATGATCAGAACTTATGATAATTACAAGGTCTTCTAAGACACCCTGTTTGTCTAATTCCTCAATTAATAGTCCGAAATGATAATCTGCATATCTTATTGAGTTATCATAATCATCAATAAACTTTTTCAGCTCATCCGTATTATTTATCTCTCCGGGATGATTGGGATATTCTGGATTGACCTTATTTGTAAAAGTATAGAGTTCTCTTGGCTTATGGGGGCCCACCATATTTCTATGCTCCTGCAGTATATCGCCTGTAATCCAGGTATCCAGAGGTTCTTCGTAAAATGGATTTTTAAAATTTTCAGGAGTTCTGTAGGGCTCATGGGGATCCCAGTAATTTATATGTAAAAACCAATTATCCTCACTTGCATTTTCCTTTATCCATTTCAATGTACCGGGAGTAATTTCTTCTGCTGAATCCATTCCCTTTTTTCCGGTATTGTGCATTTCATCAAAACCTGCATAAAAATGCCAGGCTCCGTGTCTGTCTGCAAATGGACTTATAGTTATAGTCTTTAGGCCGTTTTGCCTTAGCAGCCCGGGAAGTGTCTCATTTGAAAGATTTCCCGTAAATGAACGGGTAGCTCCCTCTAGCCTGATATCGGCAGCAATCCCTCCATGGCTTGCAACTCCTGTGTGAATACCAAACTTTCCAGTCATTAGGGCAGTCCTTGATGGAAGGCAGGGGGCGTCTGAACAATAGTAGTTTTCAAATCTCACTCCCTTGCCGGCTATTTTGTCAATATTTGGCGAGGTGTTTCTATTATAACCATAACAACCTAAGTGATCCGGGCGTAAAGTATCAATATCGATATAAAGTATGCGCACTACTCACAATCCTTTCAAAAGTAATTTCACTAAAGAGTAAATATTAATTACTGCACTTACCATACAGTATAGCCCCCATCTATTGTAAAAACTCCGCCTGTAGCATATGAGGAAGCTTCGGAAGCCAGGTAAATAGCAATATTTCCAAGTTCTTCAGGTTTGCCGGGCCTACCCATTGGTGTAAGACTTACCCATTTTTTAGCCATTTCAGTTTTATTTTTAAAGAATTCTTCAGCCACACCGATATCCATATAACCCGGAGCTATGGTATTAACTCTCACATTATATTTGGACCATTCTGCAGCAAGACTCTTGGTAAGCATAATAACTCCGGCTTTCGATGTATTATAAGCAGCTTGATTCTGCGGCGTGTTTACAATAATACCTGACATAGAAGATATATTAATAATAGAACCTTTCTTTTTTTTAATCATTTCATTACCAACAATTTTTGAGACTAGAAACACTCCATTTAAATTTACATCTATTACCTCTATCCAGTCCTTATAGTTCATTGACTCTGCATTAATATGCTTACATATGCCCGCATTGTTTAGAAGTACGTCGATCTTTCCAAAAGTATCCAGGGTAGTTTTTACCATAGAATTAATTTGATTTTCATTCCTTACATCCATTTTTACCGGCAAAACTTTTACTCCCATACTTTCAATCTCACTGGCTGTTTTCTCCGCAAGAGCAATATTTAAGTCCGGGATGACAATATTGGATCCTACTTCTGCAAGGGCCATGGCCATATATTTCCCCAAGCCCTGGGCTCCTCCTGTTACTATTGAAACGCAACCATCCAATCTAAATTTCTCTAAATACATTGTACTCCTTTCATATAGAAACCATTTATTCTCTCTAATGCCTGATCAAGTTTTAAATATTTAATACCTTTTCTCTTTCTTCTTTTATTGTTTCCACCATTACTTTAATATTTTCCAGTGGAACATCATTCATTATCTCCTGGGAAGGTGCAATAATATATCCTCCGCCTTTTCCCAAAATTCTAATTGTGGATCGTACCATTTCTTTGGTCTCTTCTTCACTGATAAAGGGAAGTTTTTGTGTATCAATACCGCCATAAAATATTAAATCTTTTCCAAATTCTCTTTTTATATAATTTAAATCCATGCAGGGCTGGCAGGGTTCCAGAATGGTGACTCCTGCATCAATTAAATAAGGGATGTATTTAGTAATGTTTCCGCAGGAATGCATCATTATTGGAATATTTGCATTTGTGAAGACCTTTAAGTTTCTTTTTAAGCGGGGTAAATATATTTTTTTAAACATATCTTCATTAAAAAGCACTCCTTCCTGCGTACCGAGATCATCACCTACGTGTGCCATCTTAAATCCTATCTTTACAAGTCTTTTTGCTACTTCGACCTTATAATCTGTTACTTTATCCATTAATTCCTCTACTAATTTATGATCTGTAGCCATGTAAAGCATTAATTCTTCAAAACCCAGTATACAATATGATTGTTCAAATATACCTGCATAACCGCTTGGCCACACCATTAATTCTCCGGAGTATTTTTTAAAATCTCTTTCCCATTCGCTGAAATTGTCTTTACTATTAAAATCAGGGACTTTGTATTTTTTTACTGCTTTTCTTATATCTTTTTCCAGAACAGCATTTAAAACATTAGGTGCCATAAATTTAATTATTTCTTTATCAACTTTCCTCTGCAGAGGATGAAAACTTGTGTAAAAACTGCCAATCCCAACTTCAAATCCTACTCCCCAGGTATCATAAACTATTTTTTTATCCCAATCCGGATAAGCATAGCCTTGTTTTTTTAATATTTCGATTTCTTCTTTTGAATCTCTATAGGCTTTTGGTTTATCATTAAGAGTAGTAGTTAAATAGAAATGATTTTCTAAATATTTATTAAATTCTTCCTTATCGCCAAATCCTATCATATTGCATAGTTCGTTAACTTTATTGCGGTCAGCAAAGTTGATCTGATTGGGCAGATAATCAACACTTTTACGATTGATTACCCTTAAAACTCTTTCTTCTTTTGAAATACTATTTTTCATATAAAAGCCTTTTAATTTTGTTATTTAAATTAAACAATAATCGTATTTAATAATTCTAATTTCAGGATTTCTTACTCTATGGCTACAAGCTCACTGCATCCAGGTGCATCTATGTCGTCATTAGCCATATTTAACAAATAATCTGGAAATCTACCTCCTGCATCATCTAATGCTAACTTAAATAATTTTGTACCAACTTCAGGATTTGAATCTGCAACATTTTTTCTAAATGAATCAGAATTTTCTAAATTATACAGGAAAGCACCTTTTCCATTTACTTTACAATTAAGCCACCATTTATCAGTAATCACTGTTATAAATGTTCCCCAGCCTACAGTTACATGATCCCTGAGTTTTGTATCTCTATTTCTTAGATTATTAAAAAATGATTTTCCATGCAATTTAGCTTCAGGAAAGTCTTCCAAACTATATTTTTCTTTTGTCTTTTTTCTTTGAAAATCGGTTCCTATAAATTCTAACTCTCTCGGTTTTATGCCAATTATATCTAAAATAGTAGCGGTAATATCAGTGTGTTGGATTAATATATTATTTTCGATGCCTCTGCCCAAAGAATCATCAGGGTGTCTTAATAACACGGGAATATCAAATATTTCAGGAGTAGACGGATATCCTCTTTTCCCCAGATAATTATTTTCCCCCAGTGTGTGTCCGTGATCACTGGTAACAACAATTAAAGTATCATCAAGCATATTCAGCTTTTTAATAGTATTCATCAAAAATCCAAACCAAAAGTCACACATTGTAATTACTCCGCTATAATTCGCCTGAGTGCTTGCAATAATTTCTTCCGGTAAATGAGAAATATCAGAATATAAAGATAATACCTGCTGGGGTAAATTCTTTCCTTTTGTATACATTTCTCTATAATAATCGGGACAAAACCAGGTTTCATGAGGCGACCAGGCTTCTATCATTAAAAAGAACTTATCTTTATCGTAATTTTGTTCCAGCCAGTTTGAAGCCTTTCTCATAACTTTTGCTACAAAATAATCTTCTTCTTTTATCCGGCCATTCATATTCATTAATGCTTTGGTCAGGAAATCTTTATAGCAGCTATTCATTTTATCTACTTCCTCCGGAAGCCAGTATTTTATTTCTTCGTCTCTGGGTAATGGACCTGTTGTATAATAGTCATGTTCATAGCCCCTTATATAGTGCCACTCATCAAAACCCCTGTGAAAATTTTTGGAAGGCTTAAATTGATGCATATTGTCAGAAACAAAGCAAGTAGTATAATCATCCATTTGTAATAATTCTGAAATTGTTGTTCTTTCTTCTAGAATCGGACCCCATCCCGGAGATCCTTTAAAATCACTTTTGTATTCATTTCTTTCATTAAAAGGAAACACTCTTTTTCCGGTATACATAGCTCTTCTTGCAGGGAGTGTTGGTAAAGACTCAGGATAACAATTACCTAATATAAACGACTCTTCTGCAAATTTTACCAAATTAGGAGTATGCACTTTTCCCCAGGGTGGCTGTCCAAAGGTTTCTATACAGTCTTTTCTTAAAGAATCAAAAATTATTAGTATTACGTTCATGAATCAGCCTTTCCTTGATAATAATTAATATTAAAATTGTTTTTTTTATGATCCTTTTTTTAATTACACTTTCACTGCTTTTATAGTCTTCGGAGCTTTTTAACATCTAATCCCTGTTTATCAGTAAAGATCATTTCCTTTTAAAACCCGATAAAGATATTAAATGCCTTAATTACCTTTAATTCTTTCCCAAATAGGGATATTCCTTTCTCTTGCCTTATCGCCAAGAATTATTGGGGTAATTTTTAGTATCTCGCATAAATAAACCAATGACTCAAGATAATCCCCGGCAACTCCCAGAATATGGTTGCAGGGAAAGAGATCTATAAATTCTTTAAATTCACAATTGAGCTTTGTGTGGGCATGGGGCCAATTAGGACTGGTCTCATTGTTTATCTTTATTCTTTGATCTTCAGGTAAATCCAGTATCTTGCCATCAACTGCAACCATATAGACTTTATTATCCCATATTCCAAGTCTTGCCAGGGTTAAATTACCTGGAGCTGCGTCAAATTCAACTGATGCGCCTCCTGCCTTAAAATAAAAATCAGCAGGGTGCAGCGATACTTTGGAAAAATTCTCCTCCGGACTGGAGCTTCTGGCTGCATACCAGCTGGCATGTTCCCCTGAATTGCAAAAATCCCATAAATCCTTATCCGGGTGATAGAGCCTTACATCCATAAACAGAGAAGGAAGACTGCCTGATATATATTTAAATATCTGCATGGTTATAGCTGCATAGGCATCTGCTTCAGTGGCGCATACAAAAGGTTCTTTTGGGCCGTTCCAGTCATAAGGATCATTTAGAAGCATCTCTGCAATATCGGCGGTGCACATATATTCTGTTAATTCTCTTTGCCCCTTGATCCCGCAGAAATCAAATCCATACTCATTATTTGTATTTCTAATGGCAAGATATAATCTTATCTGGGTTCTTAGAATCTCAGGAGTAAGCAATTTACCATCGTATTTAATCCTGTCTCCCAGTAGTTTTGTAAACCAATTAAAACCATCTTCAATTTCTTCTTTATTTACTTCATCCATTTTTTTCTCGAGCCAGAGCTGATCAATTTGATAACAGGTGGTGCCGAATGTCTTTATATTTGGAATAAGATGAAAATAACCGGTTTCCATGCCCATTGAATGTCCGCCATAGAGCCCGAATACTTCTCCTTTAAAACTGCTTATGGCAATAGCGGCCCTGATCCAGTCAACTACCCTTTTTCTTGTATGTTTATCTTCAACTTCCCCTATAATTCTGTGCGTTCTAAGCCCTGCCTGCCTGAGCGCGCCATCGGTAGCAAGTAGACCTACATTGCCCGGAAACTTGCCATTATTATTTGATAAGCTTAGTATTGGTTTGTCTTTACCGAATGTATTTACCAGGGGCCATATAAAATAGGGGAAATTCCATACATTATATAAAGCTATTAAGGTATCGCATCCCTTAAAAAGAAGCTCCCGGCCTACTTGTTTGGCTTCTTTTATGGAAGTTATAATGTTTGAGCCAACAATTATTTCCGGTCTGGATCCACCGGTATCTTTAAAATCTTTCTCTATCGCTTCTTTCCACTTCTGTATTACTTTAAGATTAATATCTCTGGTTGCCTCTGCCACATTTTCCCTTTCATCACTTAGCATTATCAGACCGATTTTTACTGTTTTCATATTTTAATAATCCTTTCAATACAGTCTTATATTATTAATAATTGTCCATTCAACTCTGGTTTATCAAAACTCTCCAAGATTTTCTTATTATTGGTCCGGGCTCAAATAATATAGCATTAAATATACCCCGGATATTCTAATTTCTTGTCTTTTAAAATACTTCTCTTTCTTCTTTTGAAATATTATTTTTCATATTAAAATCTTTTAAAAATTTTATACATATTCAACAATAATCATGTTAAAAACTTCTAATTTCGGGATCTCTATTTCTATAGAATCCTTATTTTTTACAAATATTAATTCCTCACCATAAGTTATAGACTTAATTTTCTTAACTTGCTTAACTCCTATAATTAATTCAATTTTAAAATTAAATATAGGAATTGGTGTTTCTATATTTTCCTGAGCATTAACACAGTTTATGACATATCTGTTATTATTTTCCTGTAAGAATGCGGTAATCTCAACTGGTTCCGGTGCATTTGACTCAAATGTAAATTTGCCGGCATACATCTTTTTAATCAGGTTTATAAATGTCTTTCTGTGTGGATCTTTATTTATTGTTTCAATCGGGAAAGATGTCCATATAGCTTTGCCTTTACCAAATTCATTATAAATTATTGATGGATTATCGATCCATTTGCCTGGAGGGTTAGAATGAATTGAAGCAAATGTAGTTTGATCGCCGGGATCTGTGTAAGGCAATACTGTTTTACCTAGTACTTGTCCCTGTACCCTGGATTCAATTATTGCCTGGGGACCAGCATATAAGGGAGATTGAACTGTAGTATCATATAACAAATCATTATTTTCCCCACTGGGCGAGATATATGTAGTTTTTTCTTTTGTAAAAGTATTGTATTTAACACCGAATAATGTACCCAATAATTTTTGTGAAGTTTTTCCACTAATATAAAGATTCCCACCATTTTCAACATAATTAATTATCTGGTTTGTTTCTCCCTCTTCTAAATTAACAACATTTGGAAGCACCAAAACTTTATAATCTTCTAGATTATTAATATGTTTTCTTGATATGATTCCAAAAGGAATATTTTCTTTCCTTAGAATTATTGATGATTTAAAGGCTGCATCCAGATGTGGATAATTTGGGTCTCCCGATGGACGGTGCTGGGTAAAATCCATTTCCGGCCTATTACCATCCTCGCCATTATTCATTTTTGAATCAAAGCTATAATAAATAACTATGTCCTCCAACATATTTCCACCTAAATATGATTCATATTTTTTTGTTTCATTAAAAATTTCTCCCATTATTTTATAGCGCCTGGGGTTAGTGGTCCCAATTGGATCAATGGCATCAACAAAGAGAAAGGCGCCATTATGAGCTAAACTGATATATGCATGCAGCTTTAGAATATTTTTACTTTTTATTGTAACGTGGTCATTCATTAAAGATGGTTCACATACTGAAGTAATGAATTCAAAGGGCAGATTGCGGGAAATATTTCTGTACAGTTTGCATGCAAATAATTGGTCCCCGAAACCGCCAAACCGGTCACCGCTACAATAATCGGGCATTGTTCCAGTCTTTTCAGATACACCGAATATCCAGTCATTAGTTGCAGTAGCAATATTATAAGTAATTGTAGCTTCAGGCTTTTTTTTCTTTATAGCATCGCCTATCATTTTCTCATATCCATACATCCAATCTTCCCTTTTTTTCTGGAAAGATAGCCACTCAGGATCATTCCAATCAATAATTTCAGGAATTTCACTATTGCATTCTTTCATATATCTTTCTTTGCAGCTCTCACAATAGCAAACCATTGCCCAAAAAGGCATATCCATCCACATTCCCTCGAAATCATAATTAGCAGTTATCTCATTTATTTGATTTATAGTAAATTTCTTGTAATCTTCAGAATTGGGACAGCAGGTGCCATATCTTGCCATTTGCATACTATCCACTGGTACAATCCTGGTCAGATCCCTGGTAGAATCACCATCAATATTTACCATCCTCCATGAAGGATATTTTTCATACGCCCAATTATTAAAGATTGTGCTATAGTAAAGTATTACATCCAATCCTTCCCTTTTGAATAAGTCTATCAATTCTCCCAATAAATCTTTTCCTTTAAGTCCCTTATGTATTTGTCCATTCCTGGAAGGCCAGTAGCAGAGTCCTGTGTGCGACACGGTTTGGATCAATATTGTTTGAATATCTGAAATTTTTAATAATTTAACATATTTTTCAGGATCAAATTCTGTTAAAAATTTCTCATTCCAATCATCTATATGCATATCAATCAGTACACGCCTGTAACTCTTCTTAAACCATTTTTCTTTGGACATACTTAATTACCTTTCTTTATTCAACTCTACTGCAATATAATACAACTTTTACCACTTCCGGATATCAGTCAATATAAGTATTAAACGAAGTATTTAATGCTCATATTAAGATAAACCAAGAAAATCTTACTTAAGATTAAACTAAGAATATATTTACCACGCATAGGCCCAGGGAGCTTCTCCGCCTGGTCCGGGCCATATCTCGTCTAGTTTTATTAAATCATCTTCAGATAGTTCTATATCAAGACTATGAATGCTTTCAGTCAATTGCTCTACCAGGCGAGGTCCTATTATAGGTGCGACTACAATAGGATTATGCAATAGCCATGCCAGGGCAATATGTTGGGGCTTCTCTCCTTTTTCCCTGCAGAACGACTCATACATCTCCAATCTTTGGAGGTTTTTTTCTATTTGTATTTCCATAACCTTTTGCATTGTTCTGCCCTTATCTATTTTATCTAATACACCCGATAACAGACCCCCACCAAGAGGACTCCACGGTATCAAGCCTACCCCATATTCGCGGCAGGCTGGAATTACTTCGAGTTCTACAGTTCTATTGCTTAAATTATAAATACTCTGCTCAGAAGCAATACCCATAAATCCTCTGGAGGCTGCGATACTCTGAGCCTGAGCAATATTCCATCCAGCAAAATTACTGCTTCCCGCATAGATGATCTTCCCTTCCCTGGTCAACTGCTCCATGGCCTGCCATATTTCCTCCCATGGAACATCGGGGTCAATATGATGCATTTGATAAAGATCTATATAGTCGACCTGCAGACGTCTTAAGCTATCTTCACATGCCCTTCTTATATGGTATGCGGACAAACCGCGCTCATTCGGTCCTTTGTCCATTATTGCACAAACTTTTGTAGCTAAAACAATTTTATCCCTTTTACCCTTATTCTTAGAGATCCATTTCCCAATAATACTTTCGGTTTGACCATCTCCTATAGGTATGCCTTTAGCTTTGCCCTCCCAATTGAGTTTTCCATATACATTTGCCGTATCAATAAAATTTATTCCTAATTCAAATGCCTGGTCCATTATACTGAAGCTATCAGTTTCGCTGGTAAATGAGCCGAAATTCATTGTTCCCAGACAAAGCTCACTTACTTTAACTCCTGCCCTACCTAATTTTTTATACTTCATAATTCTCCTTAATACTAAAAAGTAATTTTTTACTAAATACTATTCTTGAAAAAATATTAGAGTAAAAGAATTTAAACTTAACCTATTTTATATCTTAAAGAGCTTATATACTTTCCTGGATATAAATAGGAAATAATATTTATTATTAATTAATTTGTTCCATCAAATATTTTTTATACCATTTCTTCAGGATGTCTTTTTATTAGCTCTTCTATCGCATAATCTCTTCCGGTTTGTTTTAAATACTCAATATATTCCTTTAACTTTCCTCTGGTATGATATGGTCCGCCTTCTGCAAGCACCGTATTAAGTGGATCTTCTGTATCTTCCTTTGAACTCATCATATTATTATGCCATTCTTTATAAAAGCTTCGGGCTTTTTCTATTAGTTCCGGATTATCCTGGGCAAGATTGTATTGTTCGTGGGGATCATCTTTAACATTGAACAGCATTTCTTCAGGAAAGAGGTGATATCCATCATGGTATGTTCTAATGTATATATAATCTGAAAACCTTACTGACCTCTGGCATACATGTGCACATTGGCTTAATACCAAATAATCCCTGGAGCAGTCTTTTCCGGACTTTATGGTATCTGCAAAACTTTGACCGTCCCAATTATAATCAGGTGTTATACTAGGACTAGAATTTTTACTGATTTTGCTTTTACATGTTGAGATATTAGAACTACTCCCATCCCAATTATTATCAACTATTTTTTTTCTGTCAGATGTTTTACCAGAACAGAAATTTATCAACTCATAAAGGGTAGGCAAAAGATCAAGATTATAGTGAAGCCCATTATTGACATTCTTTTTTGTTATACCAGGCCATCGTATAATTAATGGTATTCGCGTAGTCGCATTATTGGCTAAAGAGTGTTCTGCATATATCCCCTGCTCTCCAAAATTTTCCCCATGGTCAGAGCTTATAATTATCACAGTATCGTCTAGAACTCCCTTATTTTTTAGGGTATTAACTATAATCCCGACATGATGATCTGCATATCTTATGCCCGTATCGTAGCCATCTATTACCTTTTTCAGGTCTGCCATATCCTTTATTTCTGAAAGCTGCCGGGGATAACCTTGTATTTTTCTATTATTATACATAGATAACTCCCTTGGCTTATATGGACCCACCATGCTGCGGTGCTTCTCAAGTATCTCTTTAGTTATCCAGGTTGAAAGAGGAGTATCTTCAAATGGATATCCAAATTCCAATGGTACTCTGTAAGGAGTATGGGGATCCCAGTAGTTAATATGAAGAAACCAGCTATCATCTTCTGCATTGTCCTTAATCCACTTAAGCGCCGTTGGGGTTATTTCTTCAGCCGACTCCAGACCCTTTTTCCCAGTATCATATATCTCTTTAAAACCAGCATAGAATGTCCAGGAGCCATGACGGTCCGCAAATGGACTTATGGTTGCAGTCTTTAATCCATTTTGACTTAAGATCCCCGGAAGGGTTTCATGGGAAAGATTTCCGGTAAAGGAACGGGAAGCTCCTTCCGGATATATTTCCGAAGCTTTCCCTCCATGGTTTATTACTCCGGTACGTATGCCAAATCTTCCTGTTGTGAGTGCTGTCCTAGATGGGAGACATGGAGCATCTGAACAATAATAGTTTTCAAATCTTACACCCTGTTCAGCAATTTTATCAATATTTGGAGAAGTATCTCTATTGTAACCATAACACCCCAAGTGATCCGGCCGTAGGGTATCTATATCTATATAAAGTATCCTCATAATTATCTTTCTTCACACATTTTTTTTATTTATTCTTTTATTGATCCGGCAGTTAGACCCTGAACCAGATATTTTTGAGCAAAAATTAAAAATAATACAGCAGGCACCGTGGTAAGCACCGATGCTGCCATTATTGAACCCCAATCTGCTCGGCTCTCTGAGACAAAAGTTTGCAATCCCAGTGTAATGGTTTTAATGGAATCAGTTCGTATAAATATGCTTGCCAGAATATATTCATTCCAAGAATATATAAATGAAAATATCCCTATTGCGACCATTCCAGGAATAGAGATTGGAAAGACAATATAGATAAAAGTCCTGAACTTACTTGCACCATCTATCATTGCAGCTTCTTCAATTTCAGATGAAATAGTATCGAAATAACCTTTAGCCATCCATATAGAAAAAGGCAAAACAATTACAATATAGCTAGCAAACAAAGAATACATTGTATCCAACATTTTAAGATTTTTAAAAATAATAAATAAAGGTATTAGCACTAGCACTATGGGAAACATTTGGAGTATTAATAAAAAATATTTGTAAAGTCTAAAAATTGCACCCTTGTATCTTGAAAGTGCATATCCAGCACAAGCTGCGACTATTATGCACAAAACAGTGGTTACCATTGAAGTTATAAATCCGTTCAAAAGATACCTTAAAAAATTACTACCTTGTAATACCTTTATAAAGTTTTCAATACTGATTTTAGAAGGAAATAATGTAGTACTTGCAAAAGCTTCATTATTTGTTTTAAAAGCTGTTCCCAACATTGAGATAACTGGAAATTCAATTAATATTAATAAAATAATTAAAACAAAATATACTAATATTTTTAAAATATAATCTTTTTTAATTCTTAGAATCATTTATTTCTCTTTTCCCATAGGTAATCCCCGGTTTTATTCTTCTTTTTGTAATCTTAGGTAAAATATGCTAATAGTAATCAGTACAATACTCATTACTACAGCTATGGCTGATGCATAGCCTATTTTATGCTTAAAGAAAGCTGTAAAATATGCAAGGATAGACAGGACAAATGTAGATTTTGCTGGTCCTCCCTCAGTAAGAAGATAGATTAACTCAAAATTATTAAATGTCCATATAAACATTAGAATTGTACATATTGTACTGACACCCTTAATCATAGGCAGTGTAATATATCTTAGAGATTGGAAAAAATTAGCACCATCAACATAAGCAGCTTCATATAAAACTTTCGGAATGCTTTGAAGCCCAGCTAAAAGAACGATCATCATGAAAGGGAATGCTCTCCAGATCGAAATAAAAATGACTGTAATCTTTGCAAGTAATATATCTGAGAAAAACAATATTGGCTTATCGATAATGCCTATATTTTTTAATAATACATTAACAAAACCAAACTGATCATTTAACAGTAAAAGCCAATTAGTCGATACAACAGCAGGAGTCAATACCCAGGGCAAAAGAAACATTGCTCTAAATAAACCTTTAAATTTGATTTCACGATTTAATAGTAGAGCAAGTAATAATCCTAATATATAACTAAAAACTACCGTAAAAATTGCAAAAATAAAGGTATAAACTATTACCTCATGAACTTGACTGTCATTAACAATAACTCTTACCAGGTTTTCCAATCCAACAAATTGATAGCTGGGCTTAAGATTATCACGATTAGTGAGGCTTAAATAATATCCAGTTAATAAAGGGTATATTCTTATTGCAAGCAACAAAAATGTAGCAGGTAATAACATCTTATACCCAAAGAAATTACTATTTAATCTTTTTTTTATCCTAAACATAATTCTTTCAAAATAATTATCATAATATATTTTTGACAACTTCATTGCATTACTACAGCTATTAGCTGTAGTAATGCAATTTTACTTCTTATTGTGATTACCTTTCAAATGCCTCGATTACAATCTCGTTTGCTTCTTCGCCTAAGCTTTCAAAATCATTATTACCGGTATTTAACTCTTGAAGCATAAATTGGTAAATCTGGTTTGTGTCAGCTATACCATGTCCAGGAAGAAGGTTCTCTGCTGGATATGAATTAGTTCTTACAACTGGTCCTATTTTTTCAATCATCTCTTTGCTAAGCCTGTTTTCTGAAAAATGTGGATCTGCTGAGAAAGTTTTAGTAACTGGATGTACTGCGGTTAATTTAACTAAATCTAATGAATTTTCCACAAAATACTTAATAAATGCTTTTATCTCTTCATCGTGGCCTGTTTGTGAATAGCCCATTATAGGAAACAGAAAGCCTAATCCATTTTTGTTACCACTGGGTCCTGCAAATGGCGTCATTATTGAAGTTTTCTCCATTATGTCTGGAGCACTTTGAAGAATATCAATCTGGGGAACAAAAACCATTGCTGATTTACCAGTAAGATACAGTTTATTAGAAACATTGTAATCATAAGCAGCTATACCTTCTGGAACAAGACCTTCAGAATATAGGGTGTAAATGAATTCAAACACTTCCAGTGCTTTCTGGCCAGTAAGAGCAGGATTCAGGTCTTTATCAACGATATTAGTTTCATTTGCAATCAGTGCTTGTACCATAAAATGAACATGTTTCGATGAGTAAGAAAAAGGAATCAAATCAGTTTTTTCCTTAATAGTTCTGGCTACATTTAAAAATTCCTCAAAAGTTTCAGGCTCAGTCAATCCAAGCTCATCAAACACATCTTTCCTGTAGAGTGTTGCATTATATTGAACTGCCCAGGGCATCGCAGCCTGCAGTTCTTTATTCCTAAAATAGTCAAAAGCACCAGGGGCAAATTCATCATAGAATCCATCTTTTTTCCACTCCTCAAGAATTGGATTCAGATCTACTGCTTCACCCATCTCAGAAAATATAGCAGGTAGTGTGGCTGCAGAAGTAGCTATATCTGGAGCTGTTCCTCCGGCAACTGCTGTAAGAAAGACTTGTTCCCAATTATCCCACGGCATTTCCTGCATTAATACATTTATACCAGGATTTGCATTATTAAAATTATCTACCAGGGCTTGTACGCTTGGACGAAAGTCTTCATTTTGAGACCATTGCATGTCCCAAAATACTAATTCCACCGGCTCTTTTACTTCCTCTTCCTCAGCAACTTCCTCTTCAAGTGTTTCTTCTGTAGCTTCCTCTACTACTTCTTCTGTGACTTCCTCCTTCACAGCTTGTTTGCATCCAACACCTGCAAGTGCCATAGATGCAATAAAGACAGTAATCAGTAACCATATAAATGTTTTTTTCATTTTAAACTCCTTTTTTAGTTTACATAAGCTTTCAAAACAACTACGATATTACTGGAGATTTACTTAAAGTATTTGAATCTGTCTGTGGTTCATCTTAGGGTAAATCTCTTTTTATATTTTCCTCAAATATCACCCCTTCCTTATAGCTGCCATCTTGGGAATTAATAAAATTTTACTTGTCTATAAAATCAACCTCCTTTCTAATAACTAATCTATATATTAAATTAAAAATTAATTTACTCTCCTGCAAGATTTCCTTATTTTTAGTTCTGGTTCAATCAGTATAGTTTCACCCGTTCCAATTTTTTCACCGCTTATTATTTTTACTAATGCCTCTATTGCATATTCTCCAATC
>SDBT01005773.1_pt1 | contig 20702 bp, 23 predicted proteins | sample 2277101 | NCBI WGS metagenome assembly SDBT01 (sample SAMN10404973, study PRJNA504765) | marine sediment metagenome | isolation source: marine sediment core GS10_PC15, 103 cmbsf | place: Arctic Ocean: Southern Knipovich Ridge | collected 2010 | reverse complement strand
TCTTTACGCTCTGACATTTTTATTGTCCTTCCTTTCTGTTAGTTCCCATATAGCTTTCACCCAAATATATTGGAATTTAATACATTTATCCATAGAAGTCAACACGGTAAATACGATCATCTAGCCTAAATTGCTGTATTCCATAATGTAATGCTCTTGGCCATCGAGAAACACTTGCGAGTGCATGTCTTCATGCTACTAAGACCGCACGAAACTCTAGGCTATAGACTTGAGGTTGCAGACTTGGGGGCTATAGATACCGCACGAAACGTGCTTGTGATTAGATATCAGCCGTGTTGCGTTGTACCATGTTTGTGTATGTCATCCATGTATGTATGTGTGTATGTCATGTTTGCATTGTGCTCGTTGTCCTTAACGTACTCAAGTGTGCCACGTAATATTAACCTGGCATACCCTATTGTATTTTTCACCCATTGTGTACGCAGCAACCATTCAAGTACACTTAGTTCTACTCCAACGTCTTGTACTCTTCTCCTTCCTCCTTCCAGGAGGGGGTAGATATTTGATATAGATAAATGGAGGTATATCTTTTGTGTTCTCTTTATCTTTTTTTTTTTTTTTTTTTTTAAGAAAAACCCTCCTAAATACTCTGCTGCCTACACAATATGCCAAAATGACAAGCACCCATACCAGGGAAGAATTACCTCACATACGCCCGTACCGTCCATACAATACATACAACACATGTATGCCATACACAAATCTCGACTTTCATAGATATGGACATTCTAACATTGAAGGTCCAAACAAAAGAAAAGACCCACCAGACTTTTCCAGTGGGTCTTTTCCTCAACATTCTAGATCGTGAATGTCATCGAGGGCTTGTTCCAATTTCTCGATTTTCTGTTCAAGCTCGGTGATAAGCTTGTCCCTATCACGAACAAGTTTTACTACATGTTCTAGGGCTTGTTTAAGCTCGACTTCCCTACGTACAACAAACGGTGGACTATCCATGTATTCTCCATGTTGTGGGAAGCTGATCCATTGCCAGCTTCCCTTCCTCATTGTATCAGCTTTTCTTTGACACGTCCACGGCAAGGCCGGACTTGAGCAATTTGTCAAGTTCTTCATCCGTCATGGATTCTCCAACGACCTTTCGGAGGATTTCCTTCCGGCCTTCAATGTCAGCTCCGGCAAACTTTGATGCCGTTGCAGCTTCATGGTCGACCTGTTTCCGTCCAGCAGACATGACCATGATAGTACAGGCCTGATTGTCCTCGAACTTGTCATAATCAGGCCTATTGGAGTGTTGCCAAGAGATAGCCGCTTGACGTACTGCCTTGTCAAGGCCTTCCTGGATGGTCATGCCATCGAAAAGGAAAGTCCCTTTGATGCGTTTGGTTATCTTGGCCTTCTTGTCTTCCTCATTACGAGAAAACTTGAAGGTATAAACGACCTTGAGGCCATCCAGTAAAGTTGTAAGATCTAGCATTACATTAGCCTTTCATAGATATGAGGTTATGTTCCATTAGCAGCTTTACCATGTAGCTAATGTCATGGAGGCCTATTGCCCGCTTTGGTCATGTCAATAAACATAAGATTTAAATTATCAATGTACCTGACGTTACAACCACCAGCTCCATGATACAAGCTATTTATTCAAGCTCCAACTTCAATATAAACAACAGCTTAAACACATCAGCTAAATCTAATACACCGCCCGGTCAGCTAATCCAACGTAAGCTCAATGGAAACATGGACTTGTGAGCTACCCTCGACAGCTCCCCGTCAGCTACCATATATTAGCTCCAACTAATGCTCGGATCGAAGCATCAGTTCCAGCTAATATATCCACATTGACACGGCAACAACCATGCCAGCTCACCATGTAAGGTAAACCTTTCCATCGAAGGGGTGCTCTAGGGGGACAAGCCCCGCCGTGTGGTGGTGGTAACTCGTAGTGTAGTGTCGAATCCCAGAAATAAACCATGGTTTAACATGCCCAAAGGGCACTTGAGAGGCTTTAGAGGATTACATAATGTAATGTAGCAGGCTTTTATAGTATTAAGAGGTGCCTCGTATGCGTACATGGTTAAATATGGTGGTTTTACATGGTGGAATTGTGTAAATTCAAGGCGTAACGTATAATATCATTCAAACGTGCTCATGGTAGAAACAAAATACAATCGAAGACAGAAAACTCGGCCGAAAAGAGGAATATTCTGGTGTGGATGCGATTTCGCTAAAGTTTATGAGGGGCAGAAATGTCCGGCTTGTGGAGTCCGAGAACATCCAAGGCGAATGAAAGGAAAAGCTAGAAATAACGGTTAAAGATGGGCGCACTTCCTAAAAATAACAGAATTTACGAGATTCAGATTCTCCAAGAGCGTCACAGGGAGATTCTACGCAGGCTTACTCTAGGAGAAGCCGAAAACCACATTGCTAGAGATCTAGGAATTACACGGGCGGTTGTTACTTACACGAAAAACAGCGAGCTTGGCAGGGAAAAGCTAGTTGAGCTCCAAGATGGTCGTGATGACACAGTGAAGAACATCACAAGTCACATAACCTCGTTACAACCGAGGATTATGGAAGTTCTTGAAAATGCCTTGAATGGTAAAGTTGACCAAGTTGAGGGTGCCAACATTACTGCAAGTACACAGATTAAGGTCGCACAGGATTTACTCGGTCGTGGAGGCCATGTTGCTCCTACTCGAACGGAGTCTAAATATCTCCAAGAGCACAAACTGACTGCCTCAGATATTGAGAAAATAAAAGCCCAGGCTTTTGAACTTGGCCAGCAAAGTGGCCAGATAGCCCGGGCTGAAGTTACTGAAGCTGAAGTCGTTGAACCCTTAGGAATAAAAGATGCAGCAAGTCCAACTCCTTGAGGGTACTCCAGAACCAACAATAGCAATTAAAGGAATTGTGAATGTTGCTAGAGGCTTCCCTACTGAACGCTACATTAGGCCGAATCTTATTGCTAACGGAGATATGGAGATTAACGGTAATTGGGTCAACTATGGGACTCCTGCTGTTAATGCTCAAAGTGGCTTTGTAGAATATACAGGCGAATACTCTCGTAACTTTCAGCCTAATGCTGCCAATGAGGGAATTCAATCAGACGCTTTTACTACCATTACAGGCCAGTTTTGTCATTACACGCTTTGGGTCTATCCTGACGATAGCACCAAAGTCTCTGTTCTGGTTCGCAAGGGAGACAATTCTGGCAATCTGTTAGACGAAAGCATTACAGGCTTGACCCAAGATGCCTGGAACGAAATTAAAGTAGATACTGTTGAACTCGCCGGTGGGCCTGGTGCTTTTTTCGTTGTTCATTCAGGGGCCGAGACCTCTGGAGACTGGTATGTTGATAATGTCTTTGGCTCTGTAACTAAAATCCCAGGCTCTCATGGAGGTCATAAAGCTTCTAAACTCTTCGTGTCTGTTGAAGACTATCCTATAAGATGGGCTGTTGGAGGAACTACTCCTACTATTAATGGTGTTGGACACGAGATTGCAAAAGAGATTGAAATTATGATTCAGAATTTCGACGCCATCAAGACCTTTAAATTTATCAACAATACACAGATTTCAGGAACCTACCGAATCCTGACCACGGTTCAATTCTAAATTTACTAGGATGGAGGAAGGAAAAGTAAATGCAGAAAGTTCAAATACTACAAGGAACTCCGGAAGCAACGTTTTGTATAGATGCTGTACCAGATGCTGCGTCGGGACTTGCGACTGAAAGATACATTCGCAAGAATCTCATTACGAATGGAGATATGGAGATTAATGGCAACTGGGCCGCTTACAATGGTCCTGCTGTCAGTCAACAAGATGCGACAAAGTTAAAGACTGGCAATTTTAGTTGGTTGTTTACTCCAAATGCTGCGAATGAAGGTGTTCAATCGGATGCTTTTACTACAGTAACAGGCGAGAAGTACTATTATACCATCTGGGTCTACCCTGATGACGATGACAAGATGACTGTAGTTCTTCGTAAAGGCGATGATTCTGGCTATCTCTATAATGAAATACATACAGGCTTAACTGAAAATGCCTGGAACGAACTTAAGGTCAATGTCACAGAATTAGCTGGTGGAGATGGTGCCTACTTCATATTTCATTCAGGCGTTTCTACTTCTGGCGATTGGTACATTGCTAATATCTTTGGATCCAAAGTTCAACAGCAAGGTGTCCATACAGGACGTAAGGCTTCGAGAGCCTACATAACTGTAGAGGATCAATCTATCCGTTGGGCAACAGGTGGAGCTACTGTGACAGCTGGAGCTGCTGGAGTCGGTCATGAAGTGGCTGCTGGAGGCTCTATTGAACTGCAGAACTTTGATGCAATTAGGAATTTTCAGTTTCTTAACGAAACGGGATCATCGGTCGCGAGACTACAAATCACGGTGTGCTTCTAATGGCTAATGAACTTAACATATCCCTCAGTCTGAGCTTCTCCAAAGGTGGAGCTACCTATAATAAGAGTCTCAACCAGTCCATTGATATAGCTGGAGACTCTCCTCAGTATGGTGTTCAAGAAATAGATAATGCTGCTGTAGAGGATCTAGACTTGCATGAAGACATGGGTACAATAGGTCTTGTACTTCTACACAATTTAGGTGATACAGACATTCGATATGGACGGATTACTGGAGTCTACAATTTCAAACTTCTTCCCGGAGAGTTTAGTTTAGTTCGGGTAGATACAGGGGCTGACCTCTTTCTTATCTCAACTACTAGTGCTAATCTCTTGGAATTCGTAGCATTTGAGGTCTAACATGTCCAAGATGATCCGAGAGAACATTTCTATAAGGGAAGCCGCCTGTCCATGTTGTGGTGAGCTTCCTAGTGACCGGCTCCTCGATAGGTTGCAGTCCCTACGTGAGCTGTGCGGTTTTCCCTTGAAATTTACATCGATCTATAGATGCCCAAATCACAACAAAATGATAGGTGGGCATCCAAACTCAGCACATCCACTTGGGGCTCAGAAGAATGCCTATGGAGCTGCAGATATAAGCATCCATAAGCGGTATGCCAAAAAGAGGTTCAAGATTATCTTCAGCGCCTTCAGACTCAAGTTCAACTGCCTTGAAGTCTGTAACTTGCATCTTCATGTGGGGTTTGTCTCTACAGGACACCCTATGCGTGATTCTCTCTATTGGGGAGTATCTAAGTAATGTCTTGGACCAAATCCGAAAGAGAACAGATCGACAACCTCAGTCGGTGTGTCTATAAGATTCAAGCAGCTATTGTAGGTGATCTCAATTCTGACAAGCCAGGTCTCCAAGACCGGGTTCGTGATATAGAGAAACGACACAAGTATACTTTTATTCTTGCAGCTTCTGCCTTATTTGGATTTGTAATCAATATGGCTAATGGAAATATAGAAAAGCTCATTGGCTGGGCGTTGAAGTTATTGTAACAGGGAGAAACTAATGATAAGTAATATAGTTGGATTATTTATAGGTCAGAATAGTAAGAAACGACAGATCGGTATTCTGATTGCCGTCGCATTGTCGTTTGTCTACTATTTCAACTACCTGGACGTTGAGATATACAAAGCTTTAATGGGCCTTGACATTCTCTTTATCGGTGCAGCTTTCAGCGCCAAGCTGACGAAGCTCCAAAAGGCAGTGATAGACGCCAGGGACTAACGAAGTGACAACAGGAACACCTGGACTCGTAATCGGAGCTCCTGCGATTGTTCCGACATTTCAGAAGCCTCTTGATCCTCCACCGGGGATACTTTCAAGGCCCGGTCTGACAAGCGAGATTCAAGACATCTTAGTCGAATGTTATCGCTCGACTAAGATGCATGCAGCTATCTTTCACAGTGAACGTTTCTATCGACCTTTTGACGGCTTACACGACCAGATCTTTGAAATTATAGACGACGACTCGATTCCACTTGCAGCTATTGCGGCTCCTCGTGGACTTGGCAAGACTTCCATCGTGAACCTGGCGGTTCCTAGTAAGAAAATCCTGTTCGACGAATCTCGTTATATTGTTCCTGTCAGTTGTTCAGCTACTCATGCTGTATTACAGGCCGAGAACTTGAAAATGGATCTCTTATCAAACGAGATGATCCTGAAGCTCTTTGAGCCGATAGAGTCTAAGAAGTTCAGCAAAGAACAATGGGTCACGAACAATCATCTTGGGACTTGCGTAATGCCTCGTGGAGCAGGTCAGCAGATTCGAGGAATTCTCTACCGCCACAGTCGACCTGATCTCATAATTGTAGATGACCTCGAAGACCCCGAGCACATGGATAGTGAAGACCAGCGGAAGAAGAAAAAGCAATGGTTCTTTGCTGATCTCTACAACGCAATAGACCGAGGCCGACACGATTGGCGAATCATTGTCCTAGGAACTATCCTTCACGAAGATTCCCTACTGGTCGAGCTTCTTGAAGACCCTGAATGGGTCTCAGTCACGCTCAGTATTTGCGACGACGAACTGAACAGCAATGCTCCAAACTTCATTTCAACAGAAGATGTGAAGAAACTCTATGCAGGTTACAAACGAAGGAATATGCTTGGAATCTTCTATCGGGAGTACCGAAACCAAGTCGTACCGGTTGAAACCGCTAAGTTCAAACAAGAATATTTCAAGTATTACGGCCCTATTGAAGAAAAAGGCACTGACTACGTTATCACCGAAGAAGAACTCAACAACAGCCGTGATGTCGTCAATGTCGTCTTAATTGATCCTGCTAAGACAATTAAAGAAGAAAGCGCTGAGTGCGCTATAGTTGGCATTGGTGTCAATACTTTTAATAGAGCCCTATTCGTTCGGGACGTTGACAGAGGCCAAATGTACCCTGACGATTTGTACAAGCGAACTTTCGAAATGGCTACTCGACTTCACGCTAAGGTTATTGGAGTTGAAGTTACTGGCCTAGAAGAATTTATAATGTATCCGCTTAGAAATGCCATGTTAATGGCAGGACTAAACTTTACATTAGTTGAACTCCGTGCTCGTGGTGGTGAGCAAGGAAAAGGCTCTGGTAAGATCGCTAGAGTCGGGGCGATGTCTCCTCTTTATAGAGAAGGCCTTTTCTACCACCACCGGACAGCCTGTGTGGCTCTTGAGGGTCAACTTATGTCGTATCCTAAAAGCAAAAGATGGGACATCATGGATGCAGAAGCTTATATTATTGAGCTTCTTGATACAGGTGACCTTTATTTCAATATTGATGATAGTGAATTTGAAGACCCTGATGACGTGATTGACGCTGAGATGAAAATGATAGAAGAAATGGATAACGACGATGCAATAGAAGGCTTTCGAGTCCTATAATTGCTGCATTACATAATGGAACACAGTAAATGGCTGTTCAGGAATTATATCTAGGTTCCCTTGGACCTTTCTTGTACGATCCTACCCTGCAGAGACCGGATGGGACTGGTGTGCAAGGTTTAGCCTGTACTAGTGCTCCTAGTGATGGTTCTGATGTTGTAAGAAAGGACGACATTGGAGGTGGAGGGATAGGTGCTCCTTCAAGCGCTGCCTATGTTGTTATGGCCTTGGATGGTGATCTTTCTGCTGAAAGGCGTCTGCAGGTCGGGACTGGCCTTGATTTAGTTGATGGAGGCGCCAATGGTGACGTGACCATTAATCTTGATCTTACTGAGATCATTAATGCAGACGGCGCAAATCGTGTACTGACTTCAGATGGTGATGGTACACTGACTGCTGAGGCGAATGTTAGCGTAGATTCTGATGGTATTCTCTATGCTGATGCTGCTCCTGTGGGTATTGATATACTATACAGTGGTGTTATTGGGGCTCATCTTACTGTTGGTAATGATTTAACTGTTGGTGGAAAAGCAGGTTTCGGGACGGCTACGCCGCTATCAATTGTCAATTCTGTCTGTACTCCTAGTAATGATCTAAGGAATCGTGGTTTCTTATCTGAATTATATGGGAATCCGGATTATTGGAAGGGATTAACTATAGCCAGCGCTGATGGGACAGAAGCATCTCCAACGTTGCTTGGTGTAACTGAGCAGGTTGGAACACTAATGTTTGTTGGTTATGATGGAACTAAATGGAGAATGCCCGCAGCAATAGCAGTTGAATGCGTAGCAGTAACAAATAATGTGAGTATGGCTGCGCAAATTGAGTTTTGGACAGGGACCGTTACAGGCGATGCTTCTACTGGGGCTGTTACGGGCATTGCTCAAAGAATGACCATTGACAAAGTTGGCAACGTCGGCATCGGGGTTTCATCATTTAATAGCTACGAAAACTTGACTGTTCTTGGAACAGACCATTGCTTCATAATGGTTGAAGCTCCTACTGATAAGAACGCTGGAATGAGAGTTTATGAAAATGGAGCAATGAAGTTTTCCTTCCAATGGTTCTCGGATCATAATGCCTGTGGTGTTTATATGAACGGTGCGGAGCGACTGACACTTCGAGATAATGGAATGATGGGTATTGGGGAAACTAGCCCTGACAAGTTACTGACCCTGGCAGACGAAGGCGACGCTGGGTCGAAGACGTTCTCCTCTAACTGGGCCGGGACAGGTTGGAATTTAGATTATGTTGATAGTGCCTACAAATTAGTACTAGACAATATGATGATTCGTGGATCTCTTATGGTTCATGAGTTAATTATCAACAGAATTCATGCGGTAGATGGTTCTATGATAATCTCGGCTGGAAGAGGTAAAGTAGCAAGTGTAAGTGGTGCTAGTGGCTCCGAGACTATCTATATGGAGAACCCCGAAGGTAATGCTTATCACACTTTTGCAGTGAATGACTTAATCATAGCCCAGCGAGTTGATGTCGATTCTACAACAGTTGTGAAGCAACTTGTTAGACGAGTTACTTCTATAAATACCTCTGGAGCTCCGCCTGATACTCTTATTTATTACGGGCTGACGAATGATGCAGGGGCTCTTCCAACAACAGGTGCAATAGCAATGGGCGATACCTTTGTAGTGATCGGGAATACAACCGTAACTGCTAGACAGAATTCTATTTATATGTCTGCTGTTGATGGCGATAATCCGTTTATACAGATCATGGCAGATGTAGACTCTTGGGCTGACTGGACAGACGTGAATAAGATTAGAGGTCTCTTTGGTAATTTGGCGAATAAGTATGGATATGGTGCTGATGATATTTTTGGCTTCGCAGCGGGGAGTCTAACAGGACCGAATGTTACGATAGACCCAACGAACGGGATTCGCTTTCGGGCAGCCGAAGTTGATCTGGCGGTACTGACGGGGACTACGTTTACAATGTATTCCGGGCCGGCTTCTGGGAAGCGCATCATTATAGGCACTGACACTTATCCAGACCCGGACTATACTAATGCGTTGGTTTTTTACAAGGATGCTACTACTGAGGTATTGAGGATTGATGATAACATTTGGGGTGATTCTCCTGGAATAAAGCTTATAGGTAGCTATCCTGTTGTCTATTTATATGAAGATGATACTCAATACACAAGACACTTTCCGGGTAGGTCGGACTATTGGAGCACCGATGAGTATACTATACTGAATATAGATGTCAATGTAGATGGTCTTGTCCATCTTCATGCAATAGATATAGAGGCGGTAAACATTGGAACTGGAGATGCTTATGCTATACGAGTAACCAGAGGTCTTGTTGACTTTGGTGGAGGCTTTGGGACTGTTCTCATGGCTCCTAATGGTGTAGTAGGTACACCAGCATATACGTTCGCCGATGATCTTGATACAGGGATCTATAGAAATGCAACTGGTCAAGTTGCTATGGTTGATGATGGAACGGAGGTGGCCCATTTTGACAATACTTGGGGAATTTATCTAAAGGTTCTCCAAACAACTTCAGAATCAGCTAATATGTATTGTGGTGGAGTGAATAATCCTATAAAACGGGTTACATCTGGTTTGAAATATAAGGAAAGTATAAGAAGCATCGAGATCGATACCAGCAAAATCTACGACCTGAACCCCGTATCTTTTATTTCTAAGGTGGACTTGGACAAAAAAGGTAAACCAATCGACGGATTCTTTGGACTTATTGCAGAAGAGGTACACGAAACGTTGCCTAATCTTTGCGGTTACAATGAAAAGGGTGAGCCTGATTGGGTGCAGTATCCGTTACTTCCAGTCTTGATGCTGCCAGAAATGAAGAAGTTGAGGGACAGGATTCTTGATCTGGAAGGCCAGGTCGCCACTTTGAAACAACAAATTGCAATCGCATAAAAGGAGCTACTTATGAAAATTAACTTTGACACAGTTCTAATGACGCTCGACGACGAGCCAATCAAGATTCCACCTGAAGGCCAGACCGCTTGTCAATTGTGTGGACACATTAAAGAGCCTGTAGAGCTTACATTAGAAAAAGCTTCAGTTGTAGCCTTGTTCAACACCAAGCAAGATGAAAGTGCAGACAAGAAACTCACTCGTTATATTCTAGCTCAGCGGATTAAGCAGTTTCCAATAGTAGACATGTCTGCTGAAGACATTACATTTGTACGGAAAGAGATAGGCAATACCTACGGTCCTTTAGTATATGGCCGGGCTAGTGAAATTCTCGATCCAGCTGAGCTCAACAAATTGAGACCAACGGAAGAGTCTTCTAAGGAATAAAAGATGCCTTACGTTCTAGATGATCCAAGTTCTGTTACAAGCCTCAAAGGAGACTTGCTTCATGTCGACTACGGCTACAAGTATCCCTATGGGCTTAATCTGAAACCTGGTTCTGAACTTCATCAGAAAATTCTAAATGCTGTCAACCAACGAGCATTAGATGGTTGGCGAGCTATGGAAGACCGCCATTCAAGCTGGCAAGAAATAGATCGAGTTCTCACTGCATATGTTCCTCCAAAAGAGAAGAGAAAGGCCAAAGAAAAAGGTGACAAGACTGTTCCTGTAGTCATTCCAACTTCATATGCTACGTTGGATACTCTATTGACCTACATGACGGCCGTGTTTCTTCAAACTCCATACTTCAAATATTCAGGAGTCGGGCCAGAAGACACAGTAGGAACGATGCTTCTTGAACAGTTGATTTCCTTTCAGGCTATTCGAGCAAAGATGGGAGTCAATCTCCATACGCTGTGGCGTGATGCTTTTTCTTATGGCTTTGGAGCTGTTACACCTTACTGGGGCGAGCATCGAGGGTGGACAAGAGAAAAAGTAACTACTCCTAATCTCAGTATTACCGGGATGTTTAGAAGAGAGAAAGTCAAAAGCCGAAGGGTCAGTACTGTTCTATACGAAGGCAACTATCTCCGAAACATTGATCCTTATTTGTACCTTCCTGATCCTTCTGTCGCTATTCAAGATGTCCAGGACGGTGAATTTGTTGGCTGGATTGACATTACTAATCGAATTAAGATCCTTGAGGAAGAACAAGCTGAAGAGAGCTTCTACTTCAACGCTAAGTATCTTAAACACGTGACTGGAAGGTCTTCACTCGTTAGAGGTAAAAGTTCAAGTGCTCCTCCTAGGACAGGTCGTCAAGAAGTCACTGCTCATATGACCTCAGCGCAGACAGTTGATCGTATCTTTATGTATGTTAATCTGATTCCTAAAGAGTGGAAATTAGGAAAGTCTGAATACCCTGAGAAATGGCTCTTTGTTGTTGCTTCTGACAAAGTCGTACTGGCAGCACAGAAACTCGGCCTGGATCATAATATGTTTCCTGTCGCCATTGCTGCACCTGACTACGATGGTTATTCGGTTAATCCAATTTCTAGACTCGAAATAGGCTACGGATTACAAGAACTTGTAGATTGGTTTCTCCATTCTCATGTTGCTAATGTTCGTAAGGCAATCAACGACATGCTGATTGTAGATCCTTTTCTTGTCAACATGAAAAGCCTACGTGATCCCGAGCCAGGAAAGCTCATCACAACTAGACGTGCTAATTGGGGCAAAGGTGTCGAGGGAGTCGTGGCCCAGCTCAAAGTTACCGATGTCACCGCAAGACACATGAACGATATAGAGTTTCTAACAGATATTCATAATAGATCGTCTGGAACTCCCGAGAACATTCAAGGTATGATGCGCTCTGGTGGAGAACGTAGAAGTGCTACTGAGGCACGAGACACTCGACAGTCAGCATTGTCAAAGCTTGAAAAAGCCGCTGTCATTATGGACATCCAGTACCGTCAAGACCTATCCATGATGCTGGCTTCTCATACTCAGCAGTTTATGTCTCAGGAACGTTACGTACAAATTGTTGGAGAGCGCGAGCAGGAACTCATGAAGGAACACGGGCGTGATATAGATTCAGAAGGAAGGACTGTCGCCGGTCCGCTCGATCTCTTAACTCATTTCGATGTCTTACCTGGCGATGGTACTATCCCAGGTCGAGAACCCGCTGACTTGTGGATTCAGCTCTGGCAAGTAGCGGCGACAAATCCTGAGGTAGCCCAGCGGCTTGATATGGTCAGAATTTTTCAACACGCTGCTCGGCAGCTTGGTGCTAAGAACGTCCATGATTTCGTTCGTAAGGGTGGAAATGTGGATGCACAGATTACTCCAGATGAGGACGTAATGCAACAGGCTGAGGCAGGTAATCTAGTACAAATGTAAGGAGCCAAAGTGGAAAGCAAACTTAAGATCGAGCCTAAGGGGAGTATTGTCTCACCAGTAGATGAATCCCGACCGGTCAACACCAAAAGATTCTATAAAATGAAAAGGTTTATTCACCTCCCTTCAGAGGGATTCTTGTTAAGTCTCATAAACTCAATGGAGATGGGGTTTGAGGATTGGACAGAGGTCTATCAGAAATACCCACAAATGTTTGAGGAGCCAAAATGAACGAAGATGCAGAAAGGGAACTACCCTTTGTTATCGCAGAGGTAGAGAAATTCGAGCAGAATCTTGTATGGAAAGAAATTATAAGGACCGTTCAAGAACGTATGACGATCAACGAGGCTGAGCTGTTAACAGAAGTTGATCTTAACAAAATCTTGAGAGCCCAAGGTGATATGATTGCTTGTCAGTTTTTCTTCATACAAACTGAGTTGATAAAACGGGATCTTGAATTAAAGAAACAAACAGAGGAGTCGGAAAATGGCTAAAACAGCACAAGAAATTATCCAGGAGGCAAATGATCGTATCAAGGAAGATATTTCTGATACATTTGCGGACGTGAAGCTTCCTGAAGACGAAGATGAAGAAACTAAAGCAAAGGCTAAAGAACAAGCTGAGAAGGAAGTAGCTGAAAAAGAAGCTGCTGAAAAGAAAGCTGAAGCTGAGGCAGATGCAAAACTCTCTGATGAGGAGAGAGCAGTTAAGGAAGAGGCCAAGAAAGTCGCTGAAGCTGAAGTTCAGGCTGAAAAGGACGCTAAAGTAAAGGCTGAGAAAGAAGCTGAGGATAAGAAGAAGGATGAAAAGGGTGAAGATGAAGACGAAGTCCTTACTCAGTTACAATCTCAAAATGAAGCTTTGATGACTCAAATAGAAGAGTTGTCTGGCCAGATCTTTGCCGGGCCTGATCCTATTGAGAAGGACGACAAGAAGTCTGACGATAAAAAGGACGACAAAAAAGATGACAAAGCTGAGACTGAGGACAAAAAGCTCAGCGTTCCCGAATTTGTCAACCAAGAATCTTTTGAGGAAGCCACCTCCTCCCCAGGAGGCCTCAATGCGTTGTTAGCTAGAGTAGTCGAAGTGGCTACTCAAGAAGGTGCACGTATTGGCTACGAGCGTGCTATTCGTGAAACTCCCGCCTTGGTAGACAGCATGACGGAGAAAACGATGAACACGAGGGAAGCTGTACGTGATTTTCTCTCAGAGAACAAGGACCTTATTCCTGTACGAGCGTATGTTGGTCTTGAGACTAACAAACTCCGTGCGGAGAATCCAGACTGGCCTTTGGAGAAACTGTTCAACGAGGCTGGTAAGGCCGTTCGTGAGAGGTTAAAGTTCAGCAAGGTTGTAGAGGAAGTCAATGAGGACAAAAGTACCGAAGACAAAGCTGCTTTCACCAAAAGAGGGGCTGGAGGCGGCGGCAAAGGTCGAAGTGATACCAAGTCGAAGTTGACCCCTTTACAGGAGGAAATCAACGACCTGGCAGAGGTTGCCAGTACTCGGGGATAAGGCAAAATAAACAGGAGTTCTAATGTTCGGAAAAATAGATACAATCGAACGAAAGGTTCCAGAACCAGCGCTATTTACAGCTTACCATGGGGTAGATGCTGACGGAGACGCCGTTGCTGCGGAGGTCATGACTCTGCGAGATCGTGTAGTTCATATCTATACGAGCGACGATACGGCGGCTTATGCAATCACACTACCTAATGTAGGTGAAGCGGCTGGTCAAATCTTCTCGTTCATAACCAGAGAAACCCTGGCTGCGTACAATGTGACGATTCAGGATCAGGACGAGAGTAAGGACTGGGCAGACATTGTGTTGCTCGGTGTGAACTCAGAAACCCTGGTGCTGTTTTCAGATGGCCTGCAGTGGCATATTCTCTCAGAGAATGTGTCTTCACTTCATGCTCTCGATCTCACTGGGACGTATCAGGTGCTTCGAAGCGACAATGGAAAGACCTTCTTTCTAACTGCTGATACGGAGTTTACGACTACCCTTCCGTCAATCGCTACTGTAGCGCCCGGCTTCAAGGTCAAGTTCATCATAAAGGCTGCTCCTGTAGGTGCAGACTATGTGATTACGGAGTATGGCACTGATGACTCGAATATAGTTGTTGTGTCAGGCATTACCGAGCTTGAAGTAGACACTAATGACGACGGGCCTTCCAGTGGAGGATGTACTTTCTTGACATCCATCTCTGGAGCCACCTTAGGCAAAGCAGGTGATTGGGTAGTCTTTGAATCTGATGGCATTAATTGGTTCTGTCATGGCCAGTCTGTACTGGACGGTGGCTGGACTGCATCTTAAGGGAGGTAGCAAATAATGCTTGGAAAATATAGCACGGAGCGACAAGTTCCAGCTCCTAACTTCCTTAAGATTGTTGATGGGACTGACGCTGATGGAGCTGCTGATGACTATGATATGACCATACGAGATCGTATAGTTTATGTCTACGAGTCAAACGGAGCTGTGCAAGCGGCATATTCCATTAACTTGCCAAATGTGTCAGAAGCTGCAGGATTAACATTCAAGTTCTTAGCTTTAGAGGATCTCTCTACGTATCCTGTGACTGTCAAGGATCAGGACGAAAGCTTGAACTGGGTGGACATAGTGCTGGCGGCTGACAAAGATGAACTAACGCTGTACTGCGATGGTGGTCAGTGGCATATAATCACAGATAGGGTTAGCTCCCTTCACTATAAAGAACTGATAACGACTTATCAAGTCTTGCCTAGTGATAATGGGAGAACGTTCCTCTTGAACTTGGCCGCTGGATTTGTGCCTACGCTGCCTGTGGTAGCTAACATCAATCCAGGTTTCAGAGTCAGGTTCGTCGTGAAGGAACCGCCTTCTGGTGGCGCTTATGTCGTTACCGCTGAAGGTGCAATCGCTGTCGTTGGAATCAAAGAACTACCAGTAACTACAGGCACTGATGGTATACAGAGCACTGGATGTACTACAATTACATTCGCTGATGGTGTAGCCATTCTTGGAGATTGGATTGATCTAGTCTCTGACGGTGTCAATTGGTTCGTTACTGGCCATGTCCAGACCACTCTGGCAATAACACTAGCTTAAGGAAGGAGAATAACCATGAGTTGGAGAGGATTTTTTCTTAGGGCTGGCATCCAGTCGGATGGGAGTAACATTGCCTTAGAGCGTGGGAATCTAACGGTTCAGAATGAAATCATCGCTGCAGGTATAGTGCCTGATCAGATCGTGACAGCAGGTGCTGCAACCTTCACGATTGCTCAGTTGCTTACTAGGTTCGTCCGGCGAGACCCGACAGGGGCCGCTAGAGCTGATTTACTGCCAACAGCAGCCTTAATGGTTGCTGGTATTGAGGGTGTTTTCGTAGGTGCGACCTTCGATTTCACTATCTCAAACGAAGGTAGTGTAACTGAGATCATAACGGTTACAACTGCTGCTGGTCTTACCCTAAGTGGTACAATGACCATCGATGGGGGTGATCAGAGGCGGTTTAGAGCTGAGTTCACTAACGTGACTTCAGGTGCTGAAGCTGTGACTATTCGTAGTCTTGGTGGAAGTGTAGAGGCTATTCTAGCCACGACACTAGAAATCAACACTGCCTTAGATGGTATTCTGGCTACAGCTGCTGAGATCAATGCAAGATGTGATGTTCTCATGACAGAGTTGGTTACAACCAAGGCAGTCGATGCTGATGAGAGTGGAACACGTTTCATCCTCAATCATGCAACTGCATTTGTCAGTACTCTACCAGCACCGGCTGCTGGACTGGAGTATTGGTTCTATGCAGGAGCAACGCAAGTAACAGGCGGAAATCATACGATCTATGCAAATGGTGGTTCAAACATCATCCATGGAAAGCTCTGTTCCGCTGAAGATGCCGCTGGATCAGTTGCCTGTCATGACGATGCTGATACTATCTCGTTTGTCGCTGACCTGATGATAGAAGGAGACTATGTTCACCTTTGGTCTGATGGGACAAGTTGGTTTATAGATGGTATGTGCGATGTTCAGGACGGAATGTCAACCACACAGGCCGGTTAAACGAATTAACTTCTTAACTTTCTATCGTGGCTGTTACTCACAGCATGATAGTCATAACAACAACAGTAACTGGGAGGTTCTGAAATGAGTGTAAATGCCTTCCTGGGACTGAAGAGCACAGGGGACTTCGCAACCGACGAGATGCCAGAGAACTGGCGAGAAGGTGTCGCCCGGTATTACCCAAACGGTGATGCTCCGCTGACAGCCCTCACGGCGGCTATGTCGTCCGAAAGTGTTGATAGTCCCTATCTAAACTGGTGGGATAAAATGCTTCCTGCACAGTCAGCTGCGTTAGTTGGAAGTGGTGTCTATGACGACGCTGCTCTCACAACTGCGTATTCAGCTGCATCTGGTGTGATAGGTTCGGTAGTCTATGCCAAGCTATCGGAAGCCAATTCAGAACAGTTTCGGTCGGGACACCAAGTGCAACTGATAGACGCCGACGACTATCGGGCAACTACCGTTGGCAAGATCATCCAAGTTCACAAGAACGGGGCTGGCTCTTACCTGGCAATCCGCCTACAACAGGCTGACCAGCGAGACATAGCCACTGTGGATACTGTGATGGTTTCTGGTAACGTTAACCCCGAAGGTGGGCCAACACCAGATGCAATCACGTACATTCCGACCAAGTACGGGAACTTCACGCAGATTCTTCGGACTCCGCTTGACTTGACTCGTACCGCAAAAAAGACAAAAACCAGAACTGGTGATGTCTATGCAGAAGGCAAGTTGGACACTCTCGAACTTCACAGTATCGAGTTGGAGAAAGCTTATTTCTGGAGCGTAAAGTCGGAAGTGATAGGTGATAACGGCAAGCCTGAGCGTACTATGGCAGGACTAGTTCCTCTCATAATGCAGTACGCTCCGAACAATGTCAAGGACTTCAGACTGGATACTGACTATAGTGGAGACACTTGGATTCAGTCCGGCGAGGACTTCCTTGACAAGATGCTTGAGCTGATCTCTCGCTACGGTAGAGACGAAAAGCTCGCATTCTGTGGTTCGGGCGCATTGCTTGGTATTAACAAGCTTGCTAAAACCTATGGTAACATTACACTGACTCCAGAGTCTACCATATACGGTATGCGGATGAAGTCGTGGGAGCACTCAGCAGGAGCGCTTTGGTTAAAGCGTCATCCACTGTTTAGCTACAACGCAATCACCCGTAACAGTATAGTCATCGTTGAACCTGCACGTCTTAAGTACAGGTACATTGATGATACCTTCTATAAGAAGGACGACACTGAGCGTCAGGGTGGCCAGATAGGTATTGACGGTACTTTGGAAGAGTTCCTCACGGAATGTACTCTTGAGTATCATCTTATGCCTTCCTTTGGCTATTTGAATGGCGTGGGACTGGACAACACACTGTAATCTTCTAACCCAGAAGTAGTGAAGGCTGTAGGGTGGCCCCTTGGTCTTGATGAGATCGCCTGCCAAGGCCAGCCTTTTCACTGCGTTTTAATCACTGTGTTACATTATGTAATACAGCAAAATTTTGGAGTCGGATATGAGAGTTACAATTTACTTCTGGAAAGTGCGATTGTTCTTGCGATGGAAATTCTACAAAGGTAAGACTAGCATCCTTGCTTATTGGCGATTCGGCCCATTTGAACTGTCTCGTATAGACTACGGAAAAATAAGACCATGAATCTATTAGCCTTAAGAACATTATTCACCACATTCAGTGGTCGTTATGACTTGGTGGTAGACACTGTTGACTATGCTAATAACGGTGCGGACTTCTTTATACAAGGTGGGCAGAAATTACTTGAGTCCTTAGTAGTAACTCCCAAGTCCCAAGCTAGATCACTTAAGCTCGTAGAACAGTCAGAAGCAACAGTGAATCTCACGAATTGTCAGGCCGTGCAAGAAGTATGGGCACGAGCTCGGACAGCGATGACAAGTGGTACACTCACTGTTGGACAGCGCTACGAGATTGTTGCTCGATCTATTGAAGACTTCGTAGCTGATGGAGCTGCTGATGATGTTGTAGGTACGCAGTTTACCGCTACTGGTGCGACTGTTACACTTACGACACTTGATAGCGTTGTACGAATCGACTACGACCTCGATGAAGAAGGTTATCTAATGAATCCAGTAGATCGAACAGACCTAGAAGTTGAACTTGGAGAAGATCAGTCGCTTGTAGAGGAGGGTGAGCCCTTCTATTATGCTGTAAATGTTGATCGAGATATTGACGTTGTAGAGTCTGATCCTACTGTTCGAGGGATAGTTTTCGGCCCTCCGGCTAATGGCTACTACACCTTTACTATTGTCGGCATCTTTCGGTTCACCTTACTTGACGGCGATACTGATTCAAATTATTGGACAGATGAACACGCTGTCTTGTTACTTTATGCTTCACTTTATACACTTGAGTCGTTCTATCGTAATACCGCTGGTATGCGAGATTGGATGAACGCTATTACTACGATTCTATTTGGTGTAGAAGCTGATAAAGTTGAAGAAGAAATCCATAACATCGATCAAATGAGAGGCTAAGATGAGACAACATAGTAAGCCACCTCTTGTACGTAAGGAGCGTAGAACGCCTAGAAGGATTTACATAGTTCCGTTCTTTACTGACAAGGTAAAACCGGACGGTGATCTATTTAGATTTGTGGCTCCTGTTCGGATGACTCTTAAGGCTATTATTATTAGAATTGACAAACTGGAAGGAAGCCCTATTCTTTTTAGTGGAGGCATTCAATCTGGAGCCAACAGGGCCGCTATTAGTCAGCCTGTTAACGTTGGGGAGAACCTCTTTCTGTTTGATCACTCTGTTCTAGCTAAAGATGTTTTGATCTTGAACTTTGACGATAAAGAACGGGCAAGTAAAGATGTCTTTGGAATAACAATTAGCATCCATGCGGAGCGGTAGCGTTGAGAGAGTTCGAAACAAGAATAGTTGATCATCTGGCTAATGGCCTCAGGCCAAGTCCACGACTTGGGGTGAATGTTCCGTACTTGCAAGATTGCATGAACATGAAACCTACAGTTGAGGGCCTCGTGCCGTATGAAAAGGTACAGACACCTTTCGCTGCAGGTCCGGCAATTGACTTTCCCTTTCCACAGTTGTTTAAGGGAAAGGGCGTTACGCTGTTGGCTAATAAGACTACAATTTTTACTGTTACTGAAGGTGCACCCTGGACGGTATCGGGAGATATATTGACTGTTGGTGCAATAGTAGCTGGTGGTCCTTGGCATTTCCTTGACCTGTTTGACTCTTGGCTTTTATTTAACGGCAGCAGTACAGTTTATTGTTCTAACATTCACGAATTGGAAGGTGGCGCTGCGGCAATAGTTGGAACTGCTGCTCCACTAGTGCAGACAGGTTGTTACTTAAACGGTCGAGCTTTCATGGGTGGGTTCGTTGCAGGTGGAGCAGTCGCTGGTTCTATATTTAATCACGCTTCATGGACAGCTCTCGTTACAAGTTGGAACGCAGACCTCCCTGGAAGCATGGTAGACATAGTTCCTGATATTGGCCAGAACTTTGTCATGTGGAGTAGCATTGGAGGCGGTGATGCTCTCTGGATTTTCAGGCCTGCATGGTCTACAACGATAAGAACTGCCGGACCGAGGATATTTGAACATCTTAAGAAGAACGAGCTGGGTTGGATGCCTATGCCTTGGCAGGGCAAAGTTCTCGCCATGAAGCCTCTTGGCAATGCGGTTATAGTGTATGGGGAAGATGGTATTAGTGCTCTCATACAGACGTTGGAACCAATTCCTACATTTGGATTGAAGCATCTATTAGACATTGGAGTAGTCGGGCGTGGTGCAGTAGGTGGCACAAGTAGAGAACACGTCTTCATTGATGGAGCCAATTATCTCTGGAAAATTGGAACAGACCTTGTTCCAAAGAGACTTAATTACCAGGAGTTCTTTACTTCAATGACTGCTGCAAAGATTGTAGTAAGTCATGATCAGGAGGATGATGAATATTATATAAGCGATGGAATATACAGTAGGATTCTTACCTCCAAAGGCTTAGGAATCATGAATCAGGTCATTACCTCTATTGTAGTAGCAGAGGGTGCGTTACTTGGTGTTGAGAAAGACTCTCAACAGAATGTAAGCAGTTGTATCAATGGTACTCAGGCTTATGACACTTTTGATGGAGCTAGTGCAACAGG
>SDBT01005772.1_pt1 | contig 20703 bp, 15 predicted proteins | sample 2277101 | NCBI WGS metagenome assembly SDBT01 (sample SAMN10404973, study PRJNA504765) | marine sediment metagenome | isolation source: marine sediment core GS10_PC15, 103 cmbsf | place: Arctic Ocean: Southern Knipovich Ridge | collected 2010 | reverse complement strand
CTAGTTAGTCTGATGCTAGTTAGTCTGATGCTAGTTAGTCTGATGCTAGTTAGCCTGATGCTAGTTAGTCTGATACTAGTTAGTCTGATGCTAGTTAGTCTGATACTAGTTAGTCTGATGCTAGTTAGTCTAATGCAAGCGAAACTGATAAAATTTATAGGCAAAGCAAGAATAAGATTAGATAAATATCGTAATTAAGATATTTACGCGCTATCAAAAAGGTTTAAAAGTAATGGATAACTTCCAGAAGTATTCGAACACGATATATGATTTCTCAATAACATCTAAGCTGAGAGGGGCATGGTTCAAAATGCTTGTCGATGCAGCAAAGGCAGATAACTCTACACACGAGGAGAAACTAATAGTATGTAGCCAATTTAGAAGGCTTCAAGAATATTTTCAATGTGGAAAATGTAAGCGCCACTTTAAAATTCACTTAGAAAGATTTCCTCCAGAAGCTGTGATCTCTGAGCCCGACGGACTATTTAAGTGGACAGTTAAATTTATGAGCGATGTTAATGAGAGATTAGGCAAAGACAAATATGAATATAATATAATATATCCCATGTTTCATATACCAGGATATTCTGTATGTCATGGAGATACTAATAATATAGTATACGATAATCCATTCGTTAACAGATCTGGAGCACAAGTTAAATCTTCTGAACTATCTAATACGAATATTACTTATAGTAATGGTGATTCGCATATTTCTAGATCACCTCATTATAGAGTATAGAGTATAAAGTATAAAGTATAAAGCATAGAGTATAGAGCATAGAGTATAGGCATAGAGCATAAGTAAGTTTAGGTCCCTAAATTTTAATGCGAAACCTTAAATTATTTTCTTTAATTGATTTAAAACACAATTTGTATTATGAGTAAGGTAACAAACAAAGGCAGCAACCGAACGCAACTATTAAACCTACCAACGCTTCAAAGCAGCCAAATATGTACGAATCAGCAGAGCTTCGCTCGTGCACCTACGGATCCTTAGGACTTATGATTTCCCATAAACTTGAAGTTTGAACAAACTAATATAGATTAGTTCGAGGTAAATACAGTACCATCATATTGCTACAACTATTCAACAATTTAACCAAATTATTTGAGTATTTAATATCTTCGTTTCATCTTGGGTGGTATCACTTCTTTGACAAGGTTGGCAACCATGAGCAAAATTGGACTCGTCACATACATATGAAATTCAATAACACTTTCAATAATATTGCTCGCAAGACGCAATTGCATTGACAAGTTGATGTCTTTTGTATATTTTGCAAGTGTAATAATGTATTCAGAAATATCGTTGTCCATGATATTATCAACAGATAAACTTATTGAGTCGTACTCCATGCTAGTATTTGGAATTTTAACATTAACCCCACTAACTAAATCACCTTGGTATGCGCCACTATAGTGTCTGATATCGTGTAAAAGATAGAAGAGACGAGGTAAGCCAGTCCGTTCAGATATAATGATAGACGCTTCTAATACAAGATCACCGTACGTTCCAAAGTCTTCTACAGGATCGCCCAATTCAAAATTATATTCTTTTTTTCCTGTGGCGTCCGGAACTTCAATCATTGTCAAGTGTTCATAACTGTCCTCATCAGTGGACGATTCAGGTTCAGGTGTCAGGCCAACGTGGCCAACATACTTAATCCATGGACGGAGATATTTTAACACCCTAGAGACAGCGCGATTATCATTTTTTGCTTTCACATAGACTCTAATTATGGACTCTCCCATTATCTTGATGAACTTGATCTTTGGGAATTTATTTAAACTTCTAATAATTTTTTTTCCCTTTGTTGGATCTGTGATTGTTACATATACCTTTCTTGGTGACAGACTCCGAGCTTTTCGTTTGACAACCTTTCTTGGCGATGGACTACGAGCTCTTCGTTTAACAACCTTTCTAGGTGATGGACTACGAGCTTTTCGTTTAACAACGTTTCCTAGTGGATCATATTCTTCTGAAGACTCACTCTCTGTCTCAGGGCTCATAGATTTTTGTTTGACAACCTTTCTTGGTGATGGAGTGTATTCTACTTCAACTCCATCACTTTCTGTCTCAGGGCTCATAGATTTTTGTTTAACAACCTTTCTTGGTGATGGAGTGTATTCTGAAGACTCGCTATCTGTTTCCGGGCTGATACGTCTTATACCTCTTATGCTCTCTAGGGTTGTTCGTTTGGACAACGGTTTCATCTTTTATACCACTTAAAAACTTAAAAACAACTAAAAATTTGTTTTTTTAGTTTTTCGACTCTCAAATGAAATGTTACACGGGGCAATTCGATTAATAACATTGAAACTTTTTTGTTCTTAATTAGTTTAAGTAGAGATATATTTAAAACAGTAATTAAAAGTTTCAATTAATTTATTCAACCTTTGGTTCCTGTTGTTTAACCACTGCACTAAAATCTTGTTGCATATTTCTTTCATAAAAAATGGATATAGAGACAGAAACTAATAACACCCTTCAGTTATCCGCATCAATGGGGATAGTGGAAGTTGTGAAACTGTTGATATCACAAGGCGCCGATCCAAATAATGCAAGTGGTGCTCCTCTTTGGACAGCCTCGTCAATGCGGACATATGAACGTTGTTATTGAAAAAAGGAGCGGATCCAAATCCTTCGAACGGTATGGCACTTATTGGAGCTGCGGCTTGCCGATAGCTCGCATATACATCTATCTGACGGTAAGGCACTAACAATAGCTGCAAAATATGGACACAAAATTTTGGTTATAATGTTTGTGTCACATAATACAAATTCAAACGCAAAAGTATCTAATGAAAATGCACTCGTAGAGGCTGTGAAAGCTAAGCATAATGATATAGCTGAAATTCTACGATCCGTCATCAATCAGCCGACACCCTGACACCAGATCACAAGAAAATGACAGTCATACCCTTAAGTTAGCTGCAAACTGTGGTATTCGGGATAACCAACAAGTAAACATCTTTTATTACATACCTGAGATAACACCACATAATATTAAAAGCTGTTAATATTTTAATTTATATTTAAACTTGATCGAGTTTAAAGCTTAAGCCTGTTATACTAAGACTTACTAAATAAAGTCTTACCTTTTAATCCTTGTTCAGTGATATACTTTACAGTGAAAGCATTCTTTGTGGAAAATTTTCCAAATGTAAGTCTTATAGATGGAAGATCCAACACTGTCAAAAGAATAAAATTAATTCTATTTCCTTTGAACATTACTTGGTATTCTGCCGTCTTTCCTTCATATGTTAGAATTACTTTATATATGCAATTATCACACTTAATAACTTTCCACGTCACCAACGCCTCCTGAAATAAAATATGGGAAGAAAATATAGCTCCATTCAAATACTTGTGGCATTTCTTGCACTCTGAAAATCTTAATGAATCGTCTGGACTCATGATTAGCGCTCCTTACAAGAAATGGGATATTAATAATATGTTAATAGGCTCACCAAAATCAGGTGAGTCAAAAGATAAAACTACTAAATTTCAAACATGCAATTTTTAATATAACTATATCCGAGAGGAAAAGAAGACAAAGGATAAACTAATTATCGAATTTCCTCATGAAGATAAGTGTCAGTGTTAGTGTATAAGTGACTACAGGATTAAGGAAGTAAAAGAACTGGTACTAGAAGATATCAGATCTATTGTAAGCTAGGCGTTGATGATGCTGACTCTATTAAATTAAAGAATATCTTAAATGAAATATACGCAAAGCGTGTTAAATATAAGGCAGAGTATAAAGCATAGAGCATAGAGCATAGAGCATAGAGTATAGAGCATAAGTAAGTTTATGAACATAAATTTTCACGCAAAATCATAAATTATTTCCTTTAATTGATCCAAAAAACAATTTGCATTATGAGCAAGGAAACAACAACAACACAAAGACAACAACCGAAAGCCACTATTAAACCTACCAAAACTTCAAAGCAGCCAAATATGTACGAATCAGCCTTAGGACTCATGATTCGTGCTCCTTACGATGAATGGGATATTAATAACATGTTAATAGACTCACCAAAACTAGGTGAGTCATCATCCGATAAAACTATTAAATTTCAAACATGCAATTTTCAATATAACTATTTTCGAGAGGGAAAGAAGACAAAGGATAAACTAATTATCGAATTTCCTCGTGATGATAAGTATCTGTGTACAAGTGACTATGGGATTAAGGAAGTACTTAACACTCTTACTAAAGAGGAACTTTTCCTTAAAGACTCCGGAAAGGAAGTAAAAAGAACTGGTACTGGAAGATATCAGATCTTTTGTAAGCTAGGCGTTCACGATCCTGACTCTATTAAATTAAAGGATATCTTAAATGAAATATATGCGAAATGTGTTAAATATATGGCAGAGTATGGTCAAGGTGAGAATTGCAAATGCCTACTTGAAAAGGAATATCAGTTGCCCAAAAAAAGAGATGAACCTATCGGTCCAAACAATGCTGCTCTAAACTTTAGACATCCTGTTTGGTACATGGATAAATCTGCAGATACGGGATTGCACAAAGTAAAAGATTTAGAAGTTCCAGCATCTATAACACTTGCCGTTAAGGTTGGTGATGGTAAATATGCAACTAAATTTTGTGATGATAATTTGAGTAAGCTAAATCCTGAAGACCTGAAAACACGAGGATTCAGACATATACCTCTTATGGAAATCTCTTCTTTATTTGTAGGTGCAGTTGCCAAGATTAGGATGTCTATGACTGAATCTATTATCATAGAGTATTTAGCGCCTTCAGTAATCTCTCAAGGACAGACTATCAACGAGCGCAAAGAAATGGGCTTATTAACAGCAGATGCTCTGAGACAAAAAGCACAAGAAATGTTCGAGTCTGATAATAACAAGGATCCCTTATCATTAGAACAAGGGACTCCATCTAGCCAAGCTACTCTTCCTTTTGTACAAGGTACACCATCTGAAAAGCTACCCTTACTTCTGGAACCATCTGCTGAGCAAGACCGGCCACCCAGCCCTACCCAGAAATTCATAGGAATAGATTATGTAAAACCTGAATCTGAGGGCTCGAGTGATGACGAAGGTGATCAATCTGATCATAAAACGTCAAGCGAGCTCTTAGAAGAACACATTGATGAGTCCGCTCAGTCAAAGATTAAAAAATCAAACAAAAATACGCAGAAACCAGATAGCGATGATATCCCTCCTACGCCTACTCGTAAGCCAGGATCAAAGCGCCAACATAATAAAACACAAAAATAAACGTAGAATTATATTCGATCAAATATAATTAAGTAAAATAAATGGACGTCCCAAAGAAATGTTCTAAACTTAGAACAACAATAGTTGTTCCTGCGAATAATTTTATTTATCTAGATTATACAGATTGGCATCCTAAACAAGACAGGCTACAATTAAAATTAACTGCATTAGGAGATGCATTTTATAACAGCAAGCCCAAACAAATAAGTGCTGTTACAAAAATAAAAGTTCCACAGCTATAAGAATATACAGCTGATTATACTAAAGATGTAAGAATATACTTTAATCGAAGTATATCAAGACTATACAGCGTGCTACATTAAAGCTATAAGAATATACTTCGATCGAAGTATATCAAGACTATACTAAAGCTATATGAATATCAAGACTATACAGCTGTCTACATTAAAGATGTAAGAATATTCTAAGTATATCAAGACTATACAGCTGGCTACATTAAAGATATAAGAATATACTTTATTCTAAGTATATCAAGACTATACAGCTGGCTACATTAAAGATGTAAGAATATACTTTATTCTAAGTATATCAAGACTATACAGCTGGCTACATTAAAGATATAAGAATATACTTTATTCTAAGACTATACAGCTGGCTACATTAAAGATGTAAGAATATACTTTATTCTAAGACTATACAGCTGGCTATACTAAAGATATTCTTATATCTTTAGCTATAATACATGTAAACATGTATTTTGATAGCATGCTTCAACACAGAATCCTTCTATTTGTATATAGTTGTCTGTCGAATCATCTATCTTATCTAACGACTCTATATATTTAATAAATTTTTTATCTTCTCTAATCTTTGCGAGCTCGATTGCTTTGCGTTCCCCCCACTTTTTTGTTTTATAGTAAGACATCTTTGGTGGATTGCCTAAATTAATAGTTTTTAGTTTAGAAGATATCTCAGCTACAAAAATATGTGGCTTTGTTATAAGAAAGTAACTTATAATAGTATACTGAAGATGCATCATGGTATTATTAACATTCATCTGTCCTTCTATAAGAACTATGTCTGTTTTATCTAAATACTTTGATAGCTTATTTAAAATATCTATTACACATTGTGTACTAATTGACTTTGTACCTGTTCCACTCTTTGATCTTTGATATACTATCTTTTCTCTAGTTTGTTTAATAGTCTTAATTAGCGCGCAATATTCACCGAATTGAGACATATATCTTTGCTCAATTCGAATATCAAAATTATCTTCTCCAGGGTCAAATGCAATATATTGCATAACATGCTTTTCAATAGGCAGGCGTTCATGATTTGAATGTATAATATATCTTCCCTTTGGGTTGCTTTTTTTCTTTGTTTGCATACTTAAATTACTTTTGTATACTTACAAATCTTCTTGAATATCAACATTACTAATCAGTAATATTTGTTTAAATATTTGAAATTGAAAAAGTTGCTGTGCCTTGCATTCCAATGAAGGTGCGCAAAAGCAATGGAGCACCTTCATCATTACTTAAATATATTTTGAGTACTGCAGACTGACTTAGCTTTGGGATCTTCATAATCCAGTTGTTTTGATCCATATTTATTGTTCGCTTAATAATAGTGTCCTGTTCGCCTCCTTCTTCGCATGAACTATTGCTATCAACATTGTCAAATGGTTCAGCATGTAAAGGTATATCTGATGTTCCCCAGCAGCAAATAGACATTCGTTGTGTGCGAGTGTTTAAATGAAATTCTATATCTGAACACTTGCTATGTCTAGCACTAGTTACAGTACTAGAAAAAGCATGTAAAAAGGGTTTAGCTTTTGGCTCAGTTCCCTTATACCACTTATCATATTGGTCAATATATTTCTTTTTCTTTGATTTCGTAGTTTGAAGATACTTTTGTCCTCCTGATCCTGGAACCTTAATTAATAAACCACTATTTGTCCCATTTGCATTCACACAGATTTTAAAGTTTAGTGTGTCCTTTTTAAGGCTTTTAATTCTTGCTATGAAATCAGGGATTGATATATCTACGTCATAATTGGGTAATATATTACCATTGTCTCCCTTTAAGTTAAAAATGTATCTACTTAAATTATCTGACTCAAAAGTATAATTAACCTGACATCTTTGATGGGTAGAGCCAGCGAGAGATTTCTTCTTTGTTTTTGATGGTGGTTGTGATACGCAACAAACCGAAAAGCCATCAACAGTAAATGTTAACGTTGCCATAGAGTTAACTGGATTTATTGCCTCAAGTATATCGAATGCAGCCTTTATACTAGATGTTTCTAATTTTACTCTAATTGTTCCATTCTTTCTATCCATTTACTTTATTCAAAGTAATCCTTATATGTAATTTTAATATTATGTCATATTCTCTACTACGGCTTTTGGATCACCAGTAATTGCAAATATAGCGTTCCGTTTTAGTAGGCATTCCGAGAGCTTACGTGCTAGAGTATGGCTAGATCTAGAGCTCGACTCACTCAAAACCTTCTCATAAAATATTAGCTGTTCCTTTGGAAGCGTTTGATATTGGCTAATATCTAAGTTTTTCTTTCCTATAAGAGTCTTTATGCTAGCTAATAATTTAGATTTCTTACTGTCTGATAACTTAGGATTCTTTCGTTTAGCTAGAGGACAAGCTTTATAAAGTAGCGGCAATATGTTATACTTCTCAATATTATAAACGTTACTACTTGATCTGCCGATAATAAATTTACCATCATTATCTTTAGTGAAATATCGTATATGAACAGTATTGAACTTGACAATGATTCCTATAAATCCAAGAGCTTTATTAGCTTCATAATAAACTTCAAGTTTTGGTTGAAGTTTATTATTAAGTTCCTTGAAATACACATCAGACTCAGCTTTATTTGCTGGACGCCAAGACTTATCAGATTCATACATTACTCGTAGACTAGTATTTGCGTTGATAAATGCATTTATTGCATCATAACTTGTTCCTGTATCAAATAAAGTGAGAATCCTATGAAAGTGAGCAATATCACCACTAGTATCATCTGTGCCATATAAGTGTTTAAGGGTATCAATAATACGGGTATACCATGTATCGTTATCACCACTAATATCACCACTGATACTTTTAGTTATAGCTTCCTCAAATAAAGCAGATTTATATTGGCTCGGAAAATATGAAATTCTAGCGACATAATCACTATTTTCAACTATTTCTTCCTTCTTTAACTCAATATCCTCAGGAACAACAAACTCAATAGCAACATCATCAAGGGACACATCTGATTGAAGAGTTGTTGTAGTTGTGTAAAATATAGCAGCTCTATCAGAAATAGACTTTGTTTCATACATGTCTCTAGTAGTATATAAAATATTATTATCTTCCTTAAGATAAATCGGAAATCCAAGAAAATCTTTCCCGATCTGAGCTTTTGTTCCAATAGTATTTTGAAGCGCAAATAGGACTTCTGCAGAGCTATAGCCCTTCTTTTGCACAGTTTCAAGAACATATTCCAAAGGACCAAATGACAGCTGAGACATAAAGATACTTAAGTCTGTTGTTGCATTCTCATTGTACTTATTTGTGTAATAAGAATCATAAGTAGAAAGATCTATATTCCAAGTTGTATTTATATTAAAAGGCTTGTACTTTGTTAGTTGGTAATCTGCGTTAGAAGAGTAATCTTCAATAGTCTTTGGAGTATTTCTTTTAATGTTTACCTGAGCATCTATTGCTATGCGTTTTAGCATTCTCATCACTCGAGATGTTTCCTTATCTTTGTCTACAGCATGGAAATATATTTGCCAATCAATGGGAACCTCTTTGGGAACCTCTTTGAGAACCTCTTTGTTATCTGGACTATATAGTTCTCCTACACAGTAATGCATATATACAGGAAACGAGTTCATATTAAACTTATTTTTGATCCACGCTAAGCTATTGATATGAGAATTCGGTCGTAGTATCCTATTTGAAGCTTGATTAAATTCTGCCATGTTAAAGTGAGGTTCTAATATAAAACCGTGCTCTACATTAAATATATTAATGCCAGTAGCTCCAACTGGTGATATCATAATCACTTTTAAATACTTCCCTCGAATATTCTCTTTGTGCTTTATGAATTCTAAGATCTTCTGATGATTCTTTTTATTTCTACCATGTATAATAGCGTATCTTTTTCTTTTAGTCGGCAAATTAATTATATCTTTTTCGTCTGGAGTATATTCAGTGAACCCTCTTGCTTCCAATGCCCAGCCTATTACTACTGAGGTTGAATCATGATATTTTGAAGCAACATAAATAGGTCCGATTTTTTTATCTATAGCATGCATAACGATATCATATACTTTAACTCCAGAATTATAGAGTAGTTCATCGTCATATAAGTATCTTTTGAACCACTGATATGGTCGTAGTATGTCTATTATTTTATATTCTAGTCTATCTACGTTAATATGAGACTTAAATTTTTTTAGAACCTTTATTTCCGCCGTTTCGCTGACAGATTTGAATCCTTCGGTTGAACCTACTAGACCAACATTATTAGCGAGTTGTTCAGCTGCAGCCAATCCATTTTTAACAGCTATCTTAGCATAGCCTTTAGTAGGAAACACAAAAACTGAAGCTTGTAATACTTGACTATATACCGCATCGTAAATGATATCTTCATCTCCATCTCCAGATTTCTGGACACTTTTGTAGCCAGATTTCTGGACACTTTTGTAGCCACGAGTTTGAAACGGTGACATATATAGTTTTGTAATATACATTCCTAATTTCTCATCAAATACTACAGATCTCCACGATGGAGACCATGGTGTAGAATTGTTGGTTAACAATTTAGTAGAATCTTCAGTAGACGATTCTAATGACGATTCTAATGACGATTCAAAGGAGGTCTCAACTAAAGGTTTAGTATATAAGGTAAATCTTCCTTTTCCTTTTAAGATTGGAAGATTATTAATTGTTTCTTTAGTAAGATATGACTTAACTGCTCCTGTAGAGGGTGCTTCACAGAATAAAACCGTTCCTCTTAAAACATATTCCAAATCCTTTTCTGCTTTAGATGAATTAAAATCAATTACTATTGATTCTCCTAAGTCAATATTTGCGTCTTTAGCTATCAACTCTGAGAGAGGAGTTTTAATTTGTATCCCTCCAGGAATAAGATTAACTAAGTATATTAATTCACTTATGATATTTGTCATTGGCGTGCCTGTCGATAGAATAAAAATGCAAGTAGGACATATCTTACCAACTCTCCAAAAGCTAGTGTAAACTATTCTTCTATCTCGCACTTCTGTTTCAGACATATCCTTTTCTTGAGTCAGCTTAATAGAATGTACTTCATCAATAAATACCACTGCGGATGAGAATTCATTTATTAAGTCTTCGTCATCAGATAAGGAATCAATTAAAGTAGCGAAGGCTTTATATGTAAGTGTGTAAGTGTTCTGTGATTTAATATATCTTCGAACTTTTGTTTTCTCTGATGGCTCGTAGGATTTGCCTACATCTCCGTGGAAGCTTCGTTTTACTTCCCCAAAATCGTATGCAGCCTGCCTCTCAAAATCATTTATTTGAGTTTCTCCTGCTATAAAGTAAAATGCTGATACTTCTCCAGGGCGAAATGTATTCATATACTTCTGATAAAGGATAAATGCTCCAGATTTACCAGATCCAGGCTTCCAAAAAAGACATACAGACCCAAAGGCTGCAACATATCTCTGAAAGAATACTTGTGTATTAAAGAAACCTAACTGAACAACCTTGTCTTCACTTATCTTAGGCCCTGATTGGCATTCTCTAAATTCCTTTTTCGAATATATAATAGATTGTATATCTTTATTTCTTTTCGAAGGATAAGGAACATCATACGATTCGAGTGGTCTATCCATTTTTAGATCTTTAAAAATTGAACAGAATTTAAGATTATAAGATCTTATAATATACTAACTACACAGGTATTTATTGAACTCGGGCACAGTTATATTGACAATATTATATTCTACATCCATCAGCAAAAACTTAACTGGACCATAAGTTGTCATACCCAATATCTTTGATACTTTCTTATTATTGTCTTTTAAAATACTAGAATTACACATGGCGGCAAATGGCTTACCACCCAGTACAACTGGGTGCAAAACCCACTTATCATTGGTAATATCTTCAATATTAACTATTGTAGATTGAATTTTGCCATTGATTAATATAACTACACATGATACATCGCCAGACATATGCTTATGTTTTGCCATGCTTCTTAGTAGCTCTTGTCTAGCGGCCATTTTCTTTCTATCTGATAGAGGAACTTCCTGTCCCATCTGTCCTGTCGGTGCAAGCATTCTAGCTAAATTTTCAGTATTTCGTTTCAACTGTTGGTCTTCTTCTATAGTTCTTAATACATTAGGCACAATTGATTTGTCTTTTTTGAATTTCTCAATTAACTCGTTGATTTTCTTAGTGTCCTTTAGATCCTTTTTAATAGCTTCTACTTTATCTTCTGTTATATCGCCACTAAATTCATCCATTTCGTTCTTCCAAAGATATCTTTATATCTTTATACCAACAAAACTAAAGTTTTACTATTTTTGATTTCATATCTTGATCAAGATATAATATTAACAGTTTTATTACCGGACTCTAACTGCATGACGACCATAATCAATATTTTGTGTTACCGCTGTTGGGCCTCGTCGAAGATCTCCTGTTACAGCGCCCAATTCAGAATGGTAACCAGATATTTCCCGGTGGCTTTCTGGAATATATGTTGTTCTACTTCGTGGATCAGGATCAAAAGTTTGTCGCCCTCCACTAACGGTAGTTGATGAATGCTCTACAGGTATTCTTGGAGCCATCCTAGATGGTATACCTGGACCTACCTGCCTTATTTGTCTCCCTGAAACTATCGGTCTTTGAATTGTTACTCTTGGCTCCAAAACAGGAGGAATTATGGGCACCTGGACAATTTGGGGAGGAGCGGGAGGATAGTTATGATAGTGGATTTCAGGCGGTTGATCATGATGTGTAACTGGATGTCCATCGTGATAAAAATGATCATCATCTATATGATGATAAATATCACCAGGCACCTGACTTTCATAATGATTATGATATTCTGAGGAATGTGTTGGAGGTGCAGATGGCGTAACAATAACGTTGGTTGGTGCTGGAGCTGGAGCTGGTTCTGGAGCTGGTGTCTGTGTTGTATGGATAATAGTTGGCGTTGGCTTTGATGATGGATAAAATGCGTATACAAGCCCAAATATTATTAGTATAAAGAAGAAAACACCAACCAAAACCAATAGCGTACTCGTACTAACAACGTGATTAACAGCTAGATATACAAATATGCCAATAAAGATAAATAAAATTATAATTGCAAATATTGCAATCGCCCATGACATTTGCAATTCTTTTTTATTCTTTATCTTTTCGATAAAGTTATGTCTGGTTGCTAAATATGTCTATATTTGTACTAAAGTAAGTGTATAGAGCATTCATATCATGAAAGATACTAGTTTCTGGTAAAGTGATAACTGTTATATATTGGCGTTCATGAGGAGCCATAGTCTTAAGTTTAAGTAATTTATTCTTTAAGCCAGCTCTGACAAAGTTTAAAACATCTAGATTGATAAACTTATGCTTGATCACTAATTCTTCAGGGGGTGAAAGATTAATAACTTCACTTGTTGTTACCAAAGGTATACTATTATATGGATCTATGCTAATTAATGCAGATCTAAGGGCTAGTTCAGTATTATTTGATGAAGTTGCTTGAGCATTTCCAAGTACCTTGCTTCCTACCATTATATTAACTCTATCTCTTTCAAGTTTTTCCATACGCTTAAATTTCTCAACGATCAATTCTCTTCCTTCCTGACCAGTTGGAACTGCCCCCATAAGAGTACTGACAGCAAAATTAGTTGCTTTTTCTGGCTCTCTATTAAAAGATGCAAGAAGTTGAGATTTCCACGCACCAGTTGAGATTTCCGTAGTTGTTCCTGGAAAATGCTTTGCAGTACCATATTGACCAGCTCCAGCGGGAACTCCTCGTTCGAAAACATAATCAGCAAATAGCTCTAGGTGTCTTGGATCAATTGTAATATCACACAGACCAAATAAATAAAATGGCTCTACTACGTAATTATTTCTTGCCCCATCAGCACCAAGAACATAGGACATTGTATTCCAATCGTTGCACGTGGTTTTATATCTGTCAACAAATGGAAATCTGATAACGTCTGAATAAGCATGAGCTTTCACATGCTCTTTAAAAGGATCTGGATTTGTTCCAGATCCTTTCTTCTCGCATTCTAGGATAGCGTAGTAGTATTTAAAAATGCGATCAGTTAGATTAAGACGTATGTTTTCGAGGAACGCAGTTAAATTATCTTTTCCTTCTTCGAGTATAACTTTTAAAGCCTTTGGCGAAAGAGGAAATTTATCTATAGGAACTGATTGGTTTTTATTTGCTTTGAAGAGATCGCTATATTTGTATGCCTTATTGTGAGTTGCAAGAAGCTTTATAGGATCATCTTTACTTCTAACGTATATATATGTATTTAAATCTGATGTCCTACCAGGCTCAACAGAATGAATAGTTATCCCTGAGAACTCAAGCATTTTCAGTATCATAGATATATCAATACATTCTTTTCTAATCTTTGCAGCATCTAGAGTTAAGACGCGAAGATTTTGTGTTCCCTTCTTTCCAGCAAATACGTTTATATATATATTAGTTATTATTTCTGCAGATGGTTTTATGCACTTAGTTGCACTATCAGGATCAGGTATAATATAGCTTTTAGAACCTATAGTTGAGATTAATATTTCGTTATCTGATACTTTACGATCAGATCGAGTCTCAACTATAGAATCTTCGATCTCACGCCATGTCATATCAAGATTAAGCTTATCTCTGCCTAATTCTGCCATATAATACTCGTTGACTGGATTTGAAGAAATAATTAGTTTATCAAGCTTAACTTCAACTAACGACATGGATTTGACTTTACTCAATCCAGAAACTGAATTATTTAAGGCAGGCTTTATTTCATTAATAAGAAATGCAACTTGAGTCTCATAAATAAATGGCTCTTCTATATATCCTCCAGGTAGTATATCAATTATACCTGTTGTAAATGAAGAAGTTATAAACTGTGCTTGATCAGAAGATTCTTTAGATAGAAAATTTTTGATTGCTGCAACAAGACCTGTTAATGTAACAGATCTTGCATACATTAATTGTATATCAAATTTCAGACGAAGGCAAATTAGGGACTTTCTAGCTAGAGTTTTTGGGTTAAGTCTAGCATCTAATTTATTCCATATTCCAGCCTTAAATACCTTTGCATGCATGGTATTTATTAATTCATTTTTTTTGTTTATAAACGTTCGTGATACTCTGTCTCCATCGAACGTTTCCATTACACCAAACTCAAAATCATCAGACCCGAGTAAATCATCAGACTTGAGCAAATCTCTTACTGTTGTTCTGACAAGTAAAGATCTCATATCAGATACCTCACGAAGGTTAAAATTACCCAATTTGGCATAATTACCATCAAAGTGAGCTATTACTCTCTGATCGCTTCTATCTTTTACAGTTGCAACGGTTGAATCCATTTGTGCAACTACTTTTCCCATCTCTGTAGTTTGATCCGTTGCTTTAAATGCGTCTTGAAGTAGCTGATGAAATGCCGCAGATAAAGCCTCGCTTGCTCTAAGCCCTACAGTTTCATCATTTTTAATTTCAGCTAAGAACATTCTCTTAATGATATACGATGTTAATTTTTCAACGGCATCTTCTACAGGAACTAGCTCGATATTAACAAGCTGGTCTCTTATTCTCTCTGCCACATTCTTTGTAGCTACAATAGATGCTGTTTTATCTAAGCTATTAACAGGTTCAAGCTTATCAATTATATCATTAATTACTCTGCGTGGTAATTTCACAGGTTTCATTAACTGTTTTTTCAGCCAATATAAATGAGCGATCCAATATTTTTGCCACAACCAGAGCAAAGTAGTACCTCGGGTTGGGTTGCAGGATTTGCCTTATTCCTGGCGATTATTGCTATTATATTCATTATCATTGTTGTTTTTCTATTCTCTAGGGATACTGAAACGGTAGCAGAACTTGTTGATTTCTGGATCGTAGTTCCAAGTGGGACTACTGGAACTCAAGCGTCACCTATGCAATATACTGCATCGCCTAATAGTATTTTAGCTGTCAATGCTGGTATCCCAGTGGGATTCAACACAAACATTGTTCCTTATGCAAATGTAGCCACAAATGTTACGGCAGGAAGCCGAACAAGTATATTTAAGATAGTAAATACACTTTCAGCTCAGTCTGTAGCGGTAACATTCAGTGAAGGAACAATATTAGGAACAGGAACACCAGGGACAGTTGCTGCTGGCACTTCAGCAGAATATATGTGGGTATCATCAACAACAGTTCAACGTATAAGCTAACTTATTTCTGATCAGGAATAAAAAAATTCAATAGACTTCCTAATTTTAATATTTAAAATGGAACAAAGTAAAGAACGTAAAAAGCATATAATCACACTAGAGGTGTCTCCATTTTCTTGGGAAACAGAAGATCAGATAGGTAGAGGACAATGGATAATGATCAGAGTGTGGTGTCATAAAAAGGATAACACCTCTATATTGATTCGTATTGAAGACTATCCATGTTCTTTTCAATATGAATTTCCTTTAACTAAATCTAAATGGACTATTAATGAAGCACAGAATATCCATAATCTTCTAAACAAAGCAATGAAAGATAACGGTAAGTTTTTAATACCCTTCTGTTCGAAAGATTTTCAGCAGAAGTCAACATTATACTATTATAATATGGGGGAAACAAAGTCAATGTATCATTTTAAATTTATGAATAAAGACGCATGTAGACATGCTAAAAATATTCTTACAAAGGGCTTATTTGTTTGGAATAAGCCTAAAATTGAGGGAACCGTTCATGAATTTGAAATAGATGAAGTCAGAAAGCTACTCACAGATGTAGATATTACACATTGTTGTTGGTTCCAATGTCAAGCTAGATTAATTAAGAAAGAAATAAACAAAATCTCATCTCTCAAGGAAGAATATATAGTTAAATACAAAACGATAAAAAAGATTCATTTAGACATAATACCAAGACCTCTTTGGTGCGACTATGATATAGAAGTATATAGTCATAACCATAAAGTATTTCCACGGGAATGGAATTCTCAAGATGTGATATACAATATTTCTCTTATATTCTATAGAGATGGAGATACAGATGACAAATGGATCGAATATAGTATATTAATGAGTGATTGCATTATCGAAGATAAAGCTATTAAAGATAAAGTTCACTTGATATTGGTAGACACAGAATTAAAATTGCTTGAGACCTTTGCTGAAATAATTCGTATTAACGATCCAGATCTACTCTCAGGTTACAACATTCTTCAATTTGACAACAAATATATAAATGCTAGATTAGAAAGAAATGGTATTGATTGGCCAGTGATTGGTAGATTAAAATCTAGAACGGGGCGTATTCAAAATCTATGTTGGTCATCCAATGCATATAAAGAAAAAGATATGTATATACCTTATGCCCCAGGAAGAGTTTTCCTCGATCTATTTGAACAGATAATGAGAACAAAAAATTGGGATGTATACACACTTGATAATGCTGCGAAAAATATATTGAAGGATGAGCCTGATAAACGTAAACAGGATGTTGAGCCAGAAAGGCAATTCCAGATATACAAGTCTGCAGTAAAGTATCTTAAAAATAAAAGAAAGAATCCAGAAATAGAGATATCAAATCAACCACTTAAAGATATGGGCTTAATCGTTAGGTATTGTATATATGATTCGAGACTTATTGGTTATATTGCTAATAAGATACATTGGTGGATTGGGCTTAGAGAAATGTGCAATGTTGTAGGTGTACAGCCTTCTAAGCTTTTAACTGGAGGACAACAAACAAGAGTATTATCTCTTCTATATAATTCATGCTGTCCTAAAAATATAGTTCTTGATAAGAGGGCTTGTTTGCCATTCTTCTACGAAGGAGGAGCAGTTCAAACTCCACTAAGAGGATATAATAGTAAAGTATTTACTGTAGACTTTCAGAGCCTGTATCCCAATATAATAATTGCAAATAATCTCTGTTACACAACATTAATTAATCCTAAGGATTATGATAAGATTCCTGACAGTAATTATAATATATTCTCTCCATTAATAGGGGATCAAAATCCAGATGGAGATGACTTTGAAGACAAAGACAAAAAAATTATTGAAGTGAAGTCAGCTGTTGCTGCTAAGAAGAAAGCAATTACAAAGAAAGATGTTGTAATGTACAAAAGTGATTTTCGCTTTGTAAAGTCTGAAGTTAAACGGGGAGTTCTTCCTGAGATTTTAGCTAATTTGCTTGATCAAAGACGAAAAGTAAGAGCAATTAAGACAGATGACCCTATTCTCAAAGTTGTGCTTTTTGAGCGACAGCTTGCCTTAAAAGTATGTGCTAATTCAGTATATGGATTTACTGGAGTAAAGTTTCAAGGTAGGATGCCATGCTTAGAAGTAACAGCAACAACTACCTACATTGGAAGGCAGTATGTAGGTCAAACGGCAGATGAAATTGAGAAAAATCACAACTGTAAAATAATATACGGTGATACAGATTCAGTCATGTGTCAGTTTAATGATCCTCCTAGTCCAGATATTATGCATAAAGTTGCGCAAGATATCGCAACTGAAACTAGCAAGATTTTCCCATTTGGTCTTATCCTTGAGATGGAGAACATATGCGATATCTTTTGCGTAAAACCAAAACATTATGCAAAAAGGCTGTATGACGATAAGGGAGTTAATTATGTATTAAAGGATGGAGCTCCAGAAATCATGCTAAAGGGGTTAACGCCCGTACGAAGAGATACTTGTCTATGGGTTAAAGATGTTATTAGGAACCTTATTTCGTTGGTAATGGAGGGAGCAAGTTATCATCATTGTATAAAAGCTTTGGTTTGTTCTGTTGATGATCTATATAAACAAAAGATAAATATAGATAATTTGGTTATTACTAAAGCCATGGGAGCGGGCTATGAAAATGAAAACGCTACTATGAAGGTATTTGGAGAAGAGATGGCTAAAGTCGGTCACATAATCAATCCTGGTGAAAGACATAAGTATATTGTTATAGACAAACCAGGAATCAAGTCTGTAGGGAAGAAAATGTTATTATTATCCATCTATGAAAATACTAGCAAAAAAAATAGGCCCACAATAGACTATGACTACTATTTTCATAATCTTCTTTTAAAGAAGGTAGATGTACTTCTCGCTGCAGAGTATGATAAGTTTATAGAAATTGACGATCTTTACCTTATATCAAGAGGCAGAACTATTACTGGGAGACATCCTGCTAAGTTGCTGTCTAACGCAAGAAAATTCGGTATTCGTAATAAAACGTTTTTGCGTAATTCTGAAAAGACATATGGCGCTCTGGGAGCCAGAGATAATTAAAAAACTTAATTAACATTGTGATCACAATGTTTTTTCTATCGGAGTCATAAAAACATATAGCTACAAAAAATATTTAGCTACAAAAAAGTGTAGCCAGCGAAAGCTGCTGTGTATATGTCTGTAGTATGTGGTCCGAACTCTGACTTATTTAAAGTCATCGTTTTCTACGTGACAAATCCTGGTACACCTATAGACAGGGGGGCTGTAACAACAGCGTGGAATTTTATTAGCGATCAGCTTGAGCCTGTCAAAGATGAGATGAAATCAGAAGTGATATCAATAGGCTTTGCTGTAGCTTTAATGTTAGTGTTTATTGTTATGTTTGCGATCACTATTTATATATTGTGGATATGCTATGAGCTAAACGTATCAGCTATTTCAGTAATAATAATTCTTATGATATTATTTGCAGTCTCAGCTATAGTCTATATTCTAGCATCACGGAGAGCAGTAAATGTTATAGAGACAATAATAGATAAATCTCTAAGCAGTTTATCTGAGTTTAGTAACGAAGCGTTTGAGTTATCAGTGTTAGGAACAATAAATAATGCAGCAAGTGTATATTTATCTGAAATAGGACAATCATGTTAGTTAATTAACCGTTCGGTCAATTTATTTAAGAAGTTCGCTATGCAAACCATGTAATAATTGCATAGCCCCCGCCACCTGTTCCACCTAGCCCAAATCGATCAACGAGAATAATTCCATCTGCGGGATTAGATCTATCTGCGAGACTAGCTCTATCTGCAAGACTAGCTTTATCTGCGAGACTAGCTCTACATGCGAGACTAGCTCTACATGCGAGACTAGCTCTACATGCGAGACTAGCTCCACATGCGAGACAAGCTCTATATGTAAGATTAGCTCTATCTGCGAGACTAGTTCCACCTGCGATACTAGCTCCACCTGCGATACTAGCTCCACTTACGATACTTACGATACTAGCTCCACCTGAGAGGCTAGCTCCACTTGAGAGGCTAGCTCCACCTGAGATACTAGCTCCACCTGCAATACTAGCTTCATCTGCGATACTAGCTCTACCTGTGTGGCTGGCTCCATCTGCGATGCTAGCTAACTCAAGGAAACTAGCTCCACCTCCGCCGCCCCCGCCTAGAAAGCCTGGCTTTCCATGTTCTCCACCAATTGAATGACTATCCCCACCATTACCTCCTTCTGCATCACCTATGTCAAGAAGTTGCGCTGGTGCGCCACCACCTCCACCGCCACCAAAACCGCCAAAAAGTGTTATGTCTTCCCCCCCGAAACCGGGGTTAATTCCTGAACCCCCATCACCAGCAAACTCGCCAAAAAGCCCTATTCTCGCTGGTTGCCCGTTTATAAATCCTTTGCCTGGTTTTGAAGTTACCAACTCACCATGTGTTCCACCGCCGCCATATTGACCTCTACCAATAGTACTAGAGTCTGTAGACAATCCTCCTGTATAACCTCCAGGCGCAAATACTTTAATTTTTGTACCTCCGGTAACCCCAGCGTCTCCAGTTACTGTAGTAGCAGATCCAGATACATCACTCGTTCCACCAACACCTACAATAACAACAAGCTCTGTTACTTCCCATTGTAGAGTCTCTAGAGGACAGGCTATACTGCTGACTAAATAACCAGATCCACCTCCTACTCCACCGTTGCCACCAAGCATGCGTGACTTTGCAGATCCTCCGCCACCACCACCACCACATGCAGTGATGATTACTAATGTTGCTCCTGCTGGCTTTTCGAAGATTTGATCTATTGTGGTTTTATCAACACGAAGAATCTGGCCAGGTGGCCCTATTGGTCCTATAGGGCCTGTTGGGCCTTCTGGGCCTGTTGGACCATCTTGTCCCTGAGGGCCTGTTGGACCATCTTGTCCCTGAGGGCCTGTTGGACCATCTTGTCCCTGAGGGCCTGTTGGACCATCTTGTCCCTGAGGGCCTGTTGGACCA